>Ga0073934_10000216_pt1 | contig 174120 bp, 181 predicted proteins | sample LarsenN4metaG_FD_76834 | JGI IMG/M metagenome (GOLD analysis project Ga0073934, IMG submission 76834) | Hot spring sediment bacterial and archeal communities from British Columbia, Canada, to study Microbial Dark Matter (Phase II) - Larsen... ... | reverse complement strand
TTATTGTAGGAAAGGAGGTGATAGTTTATGGATACGCATTATGTCTGCCGGAGTTGTATGGGGACTTCCGATCAAGCTAAGGCCTGCGAGACTGAGGGTTGCGCAATGAAAGGCCAGCCGATGGAGGAGTGCTACTGCGAAGATGGCCAGCACGGCATGAAAACGGAGATGGCTTGATGAGTCAAAACTTACAAACAGTAGTTTTTTTAGTCCGTCACGGCGAGACGGATCGTTATTACAGTCAAGATCCCTCTCGTGATCAGCTTAGGCAACTGACCGAGCGGGGAGCTCGTCAAGCGGCAAAAGTAGGGGAGTACTTAGCCGAATTTGCCCCAACGGCAATCTATTCAAGCCCGCTGGAGCGCTGCCGCGACACGGCGCAAATAATAAAAGACGCAATAGGGTTTAAAAACCCGGTTGTCTTGACCGACAAACTGCTCGAGATTTATTCTAACGAACCTCGTCAGGAAGCAGGGGAGAGGGGAGAATCAATTTTTACTGAAATCTTGGGCCGACACGCCGGAGAACAGGTAGTGGCAGTGACCCACCAATACATAATCGGCTACATCGTGGCTAATTTTCGGGGTGTTGACTACCACGATGTGCCGTGTGATTTTGCTGATGTTTATCGGCTAACGTTCGCTGCCACAACGTTGGTGGAGGCCGTTAGGTATCGTCCGGCCGCAAATCTCTAGAATCGCCCACTGATGATTTTTGAAGTCAGCAGAACAAGCTCACGCTCTCTTGCTCGAATCGGCGTGCTGCAGAGTGATCACGGCGAAGTGGCTACACCCGTCTTTATGCCGTTGGCAACCTCGGGCGCAGTTAAAACGTTAAGCGGTTGGGAGGTGGAAGAACTGGGAGCCCAAATCGTCCTTGGGAACACTTATCACCTTCATCTGCGCCCGGGCGAGAAGTTAATCGCTTGCCAAGGAGGTCTGCACCGCTGGATGAGCTGGAACGGGGCAATCTTGACCGATTCGGGCGGATTTCAAGCTTTTTCTTTAGGAGAGAGTCGAGCAAAAAAAGCCAAGACCGATGAAGATGGGGTAACTTTTTACTCACACCTTGACGGGCGACAGCTACGTTTTACGAGCGAGTCGGTGCTAGATATTCAGCTAAGTTTAGGTAGCGATATCGTGATGGTTCTGGATGACTGTCCGCCGTATCCCGCTTCGCGCAAGCGGCTTGATATGGCCTTATCGCGTACCGCCCATTGGGCGGAGCAATCTATCAGCTACTGGCGGCGCAAGCGCCGCAAAGGCAAAGCTATTTTTGGCATTGTTCAAGGCGGAGTCATTGCCCAGTTGCGCCGTCGATCGCTGCAGCAAATCCAGCAGTTACCGTTTGACGGATTGGCTATTGGGGGCGTGTCGGTAGGGGAGGGCAAGACCAAAATGGAGGAGTCGGTCGAGGCAATCGCTAGTGAGCTTGACCCAAACCGGCCTCATTACTTAATGGGAGTCGGTGAACCGGTGGATTTGATTAGGATGGTTGCGAGGGGAATTGATATGTTCGATTGCGTTTTACCGACTCGGCTAGCTCGACACGGCAGTTTCTGGGATTGGGACTTTGTCCGCCACAACCTCTCGCAAGCGCGATTTAAAGCCGACAAGCGGCCGCTCGACGAACGCTGTCGTTGCCGTTACTGTCAGAGATATTCGCGTTCGTACTTGGCGCATCTACTCTCCAGCGGCGAGGTGCTTGGTATTAGGGCACTAAGCTACCACAACCTGTTTGTTTACTTAGAGCTAATGAAGAAAATACGCCTCTGTATTGCCGAAGGTAGTTTTGAGAGAACATTCCATCGACACTTATCGTAGCCATCCCTCCTGTGTATACTGAAAATATGGCGAGGGGAACTGAAAGAGAGCCGCGAGCGCCTCAATCGCTTGAATCAGATCAATCAGCTGAGGGTCTCGGCGACAGCACAGTCATTGAAGGCAAAGAAAGTGAATTTCCTCGTGAGTTCGGCCAACCAGCCCCAAGCGCTCCGCTTGAGGGGGTACCCAACCCTGTACCCTCGGAAAAACCAGAGGATGCCAACCAGCCCAAAGCCGAGATTGAATTAACCGATTTAAAAGAGCATGATCCGACCCAACTTGAAGCGTCGATGGAGTCCATCTTTAGCAGCACTGCCGAGGAGCAGTAATGACTGATTTTTTTATTGGCACTCTGGCTTGGTTGATAGCGGCGTTGATTGTGGTGTTGCCCATCGGATTCTGGGCTCTGACACGGTATTGGCAGAGAAAGGATGAGATGGGTGATATCAAAAGCTTGGTTTGTTTGTCGGTAACGGTCCCCAACGAGAGCAACCCCTCAGCCAAAAACCCTAACGAACCGGTCAAGGACTTTAAGGATTTGATCGCTCCTATGGAACAATTTATAGGTTCGTTAACGACTATTATTCATCAGCGACATTTGTTTGATTGGATTTTCTCCACACCCGCTCACGTCAGCTTTGAGATTACTTCGGTGGGTGGGGTAATTCAATTTTTCATCGTCTGCCCCAAAAGGGTCCGTTCGATCGTTGAGAGGCAGCTGCACAGTTTCTTCCCACGCTCGGAGGTAACAGCAACGGTTCCTCCGAGGGTTTTCGAGCAAAACAAGTTCGCTGCCGGCGCAATTTTTGAACAAGCCAAAAGCTATGTTTTACCGATAAGAACCTACAAATTTTTAGAAGCCGACCCGTTAGGGTCGCTAACCACCGCCATGACTAAACTTCGGGGCGAAGGTAGCGGCGCCAGCGTCCAGCTGCTAATCCGGCCAACCAGTGAATCTTGGCGAACCCAAAGCCAAATTGCCGTTAACCAGATAATGCAGAACAAGCTCCACTTAGTCACTCGCGGTTTCTCTGGAAAAGTTCTCGGCACAGTCGTTGAGGCCGTTCGGGGTGACAAATCCAGCTCCTCGGACAAGCCACAACCGCTTTCAAGCGTGCAGGAAGAATTGGTTAAGGCCGTTCAGGAAAAGGCCAGCCGGACTGGTTTTGAAGCGGTTCTTAGGGTGGTTACCACCGGAAAAGATGAAGCGGCCGTCAAGGAAAACCTAAGCACGCTGATCGCCAGTTTCGCCCAGTTTCATCACCCCAGTTTTAACTCGCTGAAATACCGCCTTATATCGCCGAAAAAAATAGCCCGCAACTATTTATTGCGGCTGTTTCTGGGTAACCGTAAGATGCTGCTTAATACCGAGGAAATCTCCAGCATCTTTCATTTTCCTAACCGCACCCTAGAAACACCGGGAGTCAAATGGCTGCAGGCCAGATCACTTCCGGCTCCGGCCGGATTGCCAACCGAAGGCGTGATAATCGGTGAATCACTCTATCGCGGGGTCAAACAACTTATTCGGCTCAAAGATGAGGATCGCCGGCGGCACCTGTTTATGATCGGTAAAACCGGTGTCGGTAAAACAACGCTCTTTGAAAACATGATTGAGCAGGACATGCACGCGGGCAAGGGGGTATGTTTTATCGATCCGCTGGGGGACGCGATTGAAAACCTGCTTGGTAAAGTCCCAACTGAGCGAGCAAAGGACGTAATTATTTTCGATCCGTCGGACACTCAGTATCCGCTTGGCTTAAATTTACTGGAGTGGCAAAAGCCGGAGGAGCGCGATTTTCTTATCCAAGAAGTGATTGAAATTTTCTACAAACTCTTTGACCCCAACCGCACCGGTATAGTCGGGCCGCAGTGGGAGCACTGGGCTCGAAACGCCGCTTTGACCGTAATGAGCAATCCGGGTGGCGGCTCGTTGATTGATATTCCGCGGCTTTTTACCGATGACCAGTTCCGCCAGTCGTCGGTGGCTAATGTGAGCGACCCGGTCGTCAGGGCGTTTTGGGAGCAACAGCTGGCCAAAACTGCCGATTTCCATAAGTCTGAGATGTACAACTATTTCATCTCCAAATTCGGCCGTTTTATGACCAACGACTTGATGCGCAACATTATCGGCCAACAGCAGAGCTCCTTCAACCTGAGGGAAATTATGGACTCGGGCAAGATTTTGTTTGTTAATCTTGCTAAAGGAAAAATCGGCGAGATCAATTCTAATTTGCTCGGTTTAGTCTTAGTGTCTAAAATTCAGGTCGCGGCTTTCCGCCGAGCCGACACACCGGAAGAAGAGCGCCGAGATTTCTACTTGTATGTCGATGAATTTCAGAACTTCACAACCGATTCGTTTGCCACCATTTTGGCGGAAGCTCGCAAATACCGCCTAAACCTCAACATCACCAATCAATACTTCGCGCAACTGACAGAGCGCATTCGAGATGCCGTTATCGGCAACGTGGGGACCTTGGTTGCTTATCGGGTTGGTGCCGAGGACGCTGACTTTTTGGTTAAAGAAATGCCGGGGCTGACGGCTGATGAGCTGACAAACCTTGACCGTTTTCAGGCATATGTTAAGCTTCTGGTTGATTTGACACCGACACGACCTTTCAGCTTTCACGGCATTCGTTCGACAACCGTTCCCAACGATCAAATGAGACAGTGGTTAAAAAATTATACTCGCCATCACTTCTCTAAAACCCCCGTCCAGATCAAAGCTCAAGCTCAGCTAGGATGATATTAACTTGGTTAAATTTAGTGTTTGTGGCGCTGCTGCTTGCCGGCACAGTTTATTTCTACTTGGCTAGTCGTCGGCTGCGCAAAAAGATTGTCTGGGAAGACTCTGAGAAGACAGAGCAGCATTTTACGTTACTTTCGATTTCAGTACCGAAAAACAACGACCGAACGCCGCAGGCGGCTGAGCAGATGTTCGCCGCCTTGCATGGGATTTATCGCGAGGGCGCCAAGACTCAGCCGCAAATCAGTTTTGAAATAGTCTCCAAAAACAAAATAATTAAGTTTTTTGTCCACTGCCCGTCAGGGCTTAAAGATTTTCTTATCAGCCAGATTTTTGCTCAATATCCTAACGTCGAGATCAACGAGATCGATCCAGAGAATGATTACGTTGAGGGTATGCTTGGCAAACAGATTGCGGCCACCGAGTTGGAGCTCAGGAAAGAAAGTCCGTACCCAATTAAAACGTTTCCCAATTTTGAGGTTGACCCGCTTTCAGCGATTACGGGGGTTCTAAGCTCGGTTAACGCCCAAGAGGAGGTTTGGGTCCAAACCATTGTTCGTCCGATAGGCGACGACTGGCAGCAAGACGGGGAGAAGGTAATTAAAGAAATCAAAGAACCGGTAGCAAAAAACAGCTTTGTTGGTGTAATCGTTCGTGAGTTGAGGGAATTGATGGTAGAGATGCTGCGCGGATTAGTGCTAGGGCCACCGGCGGAGAGCGCCAAGAAAGAAGATAAACCGAAAGAGCTAAGCGGCCCTATACAGCAAGCGGTAAAGGGGATTGAGGAAAAAATAACCAAACTTGGCTACGAGGCAAATATTAGGGTCTTAACCGCGGCTCCGGATGAGCACTCAGCCAGAGCTAAACTCGAACAAGTTGTGGGAGCGTATAAACAGTTTAACACCTTGAATCAGAACTCATTTACTTTTAAGGAAATTACCAACGATAAGCAGGCTTGGCAGTTGTTTAAGCACCGCGCTTTCGGTTCGGCAACAATGATTTTTAATATCACCGAGCTGGCTTCGCTGTACCACTTTCCTTCGGAAACAGTAGCGACCCCGACAATCTCTTGGGCCGGATCAAAGAAGGGGGAGCCGCCACCAAATTTGCCAGTTGTTGGTTCGGTGCCCTCAGATGAATTGACAATTTTGGCGGCAACGAACTTCCGAAACGAAGTCAAAAAGTTCGGCATTAAAAAAGCCGATCGGCGACTGCATATGTACATCATCGGTAAAACTGGAACGGGTAAGTCAACCCTTTTGGAAAATATGGTGATTGATGACATTCGTGAAGGTAGGGGAGTGGCGGTGGTCGATCCTCACGGAACGCTCGTTCAACACTTGCTTGAATTTATCCCCGAGCACCGCGTAGAGGAAGTAGTTTACTTCAATCCGGCCGACTATAAGCATCCGATTGGCTTTAATTTGCTTGAGAACGTCGATCCGCAGCAAAAGAACATAGTGGCTAGCGGCGTTGTGGGAATCTTGGAGAAAATTTTCGGCGAAGTCTCGTGGGGGCCGCGACTTGAGTACATTTTGCGTAATGTCATCTTGGCATTGCTAGAGTACCCCGGATCAACGTTTCTGGGGATAATGCGGCTGTTGACCGACAACGCTTACAGGCGAATGGTCTTGAATGAAGTAAAGGATCCGGTTATTCGCGATTTCTTCATCAATGAGTACGAAAAATATGAACCGCGTTTTCGCACTGAGGCGATTGCCCCGATTCAAAACAAAGTTGGCCAGTTTCTTTCCGCCTCAACGATTCGTAACATTATCGGTCAGCCCAAATCAACGATTGATATTCGTGAAATTATGGATAACGGCAAAATCTTGCTGGCCGACTTATCCGTTGGCAAAATCGGCGAGGATAATTCGGCTTTGCTTGGGGCGATGCTGATTACAAAAATCCAGCTGGCGGCGATGGGGCGGGTGGATGTAGCCGAGGACAATCGGCGCGACTTTTATTTGTACGTTGATGAGTTTCAAAACTTTGCCACTAATTCATTTGCCACCATACTTTCAGAATCGCGTAAGTACCGACTCAATCTGGCGATGGCCAACCAATACACTGCCCAGATGCCGGAGTCGGTCTCTGACGCGGTTTTCGGCAATGTCGGCACGATAATTTCTTTTAGGGTTGGGGCGCACGACGCCGATGTTTTAGTTAAGGAGTTTGAGCCGATCTTCGACGCTAACGATTTGGTCAATCTGGACAACTATCAAATCTATCTCAAGATGGCCATAGACGGCGTGACGGCGCCGGCGTTTTCCGCTTCAACACTACCGCCTCAGCAAGACAAGAGCGATCTGGCGGAGCGGGTGATAGAGGAGTCGCGGAAAAGGTTCAGCAGGCCTATCGAGGAGGTAGAGGATTACATTACGGAGTGGTCCAGCCCGATTGACCTAAGCAATAACGAAACTCAAGGAGCAGAAGGCTCCGCCGAGAGTAAAGTCCGAGCGGTGTCATCAGAGAAGGGGAGTGAGGCCAAAAAAGATGAGTCGAAACAGCCCAGCTACCAGTTACCCAAAGATGCCCGCGTCGAAATTTTAAAAGATCGCTTTGATCGGCCCTGGTACGCCACCATCGTCGAAGCGGGGGAGACCAGCGACAAAAAACAGACAGACCAGCCCGGGAGCGGGGGAGAGGAAGCCGCCGAAGACCATTTAATTACTTGGCATGAGGCTGAGGATCTGGGCGCGAAAATGGAAAATACACAGCCCAAAAAGCAATCTCACGACGGCATTTTACCGATCAAAGAACTCGAGTAAAGGCGTCTCCCCCGCCGCAGCTGGGGGAGAAGTGGTCATTTTTTTCTTTTTGTTAGTTCCCCGCCGCAGACCCCGCGGGAGAGTGGAGTGCTATCCTAATGAAATAGGGGCCCTAGGGGGCTCGGCTCTCTTAAGTTGAATTTGATGCTAAATCGCCTGTTTTGTTTCACTTATGTCGCACAAGTTACATTGTACGACATAACCAACAACTAAACTAAGTTGTTCTCTGTTGTTAAGGGGCGCACCTCTATTTTTTTATCTGTTTCTCCCCTATTTTGACTATTGCTTTAGCCTGATTACTGAGTTCGGTCAGAAGTTAATAGCCAAATAGCATATGTCCTGCCCCTATTATTTTTAAGTTACCGTAAAATTTTGCGATTTAAGGCCCGTTTTTAATTTTAGCGATTGAGTCATCACGGAGGTCCTCATTATGAGCACTGTTGCGGCCTAGACGCGTCTGCCAAATCACTAATAAGACCGTGGCGATGAAAATTGATGAGTAGGTGCCAATTACTGTTCCGGTCAACAGGATTAAGATAAAGGGCCTGATGCTCGCGCCCCCGAGCGTGGCGAGTGCCGCGAGCGTTAGGATTAGAGTTAAGCTGGTGGCCAGTGAGCGGTTAAGGGTTTGCAGGAGCGCGCCTTCGGCGAGCATCTCAAAATTATTGATCGCCTTAGTTTTATCTTTCAGGGTGCTCTCTCTAATCCTGTCGAAGACAACAATCGTGTCGTGAACAGAAAACCCCAGCACCGTAAGCATCGCCGTTATGAAAGAGGCGTCAATCTCGTAGTGGAATAGCTTTGCCAAGACAGCGAACACACCCACCGTGATTATTAGATCATGCAATAAAGCCGCCACCGCCGTTAGGCCGAATCGCCAAGAAGAAATCGGGTAAGTCACTGAACTGAAAGAATATGCCAGATATAAGACGATTAGTACCACAGCCAGAACAACAGCCCAAATAGCTTTTCGGGTCAGGTCTTGGCTGACGCTGGGACCAACGGACTGAAACTCGAGTTGGCTGATTTGGCCAAATTCGCTACTCAACTGCTCGAGAATCAGCTGGTGCTGTTCTTCGCTGATCGGCAGCGTTCTGATCAAATAACCCCTCTCTGTTCGGTTGACCGTCACTCCCCTAACCTCAGGCAGACTCGAAAGACCCTGTCGCAGCGCCTCCTCAGTAGGGTTGCTGTCAATTGTTACCTCGAGCTGAGCTCCTCCCTTAAAGTCAATTCCCAACGGAATTTTCCAGAGCACAACGGCGATGATAGATGCCACTATCAGGATGCCCGAAAGAGTTAGCCACCAATACTTCTTTCTCTCGAGAAATCTCATCACACCCTTTCTAGCAAACCTGATAACGGTCTGATTTTAAGGCAGAGTCTCAAAATAGCTCTGCTAAGGGTGATTGAGCTAAACAGCGACACAATTACCCCGATAGCCAACGTCAGAGCGAATCCCCGGACCAATCCGGTGGTAGTGAAGTATAAGATGGCACAAGTGATTAAAGTTGCGGCGTTTGAGTCTCTAACTGACGGCCAAGCTCGCCCGAAGGAGTCTTCCAGCGCGACCTTGAGACTGCTACCAGATCTTAACTCCTCACGAAAACGCTCAAATATTAGGATGTTGGCATCAACTGCCATCCCGATTGAGAGGATAAAACCCGCTATACCGGCAAGGGTTAGTGTTACTGGTATCACCTTGAAAACGCTTATCGTAACAACTGTATAACCAACCAAAGCCAGTACCGCCACTACCCCCGCCAAACGATAATTTATGACCATATATAAGGCAACGAGGATTAGCCCTAGAAGACCGGCCACCAAACTTTTCTTGATCGATTCTAAGCCGAGCGTTGCCCCGACTGTCCGCTGTTCCACCAGTTTTATCGGAACGTCAAGCGCTCCAGCATTAAGCAGGGTAACTAAATCGCGGACTTCCCCAATACTGAAATCACCTGTTATAACGGCTTCACCGGTAGTAATTTCTGCCTGCACTGTTGGAGCGGAGATAATCTCCCCGTCAAGGAAGATCGCAACCGGTCGGCCGATGTTGCGAGCGGTAACCTGGCTGAAAAGTCTGGCCCCTTCCCCGTTGAACTTCAAGCTTACCTGCGGCAGGTTGGTGGTTTGATCGAAAGCCACCGAAGCGTTACTTAATTGCTTGCCGGTTAGCCCGGTCGGCAGCCACTCATCTTGGGTTTGGCCGGCTTCGCGAAACTCCAATTGAGCCGTTCTGCCTATTAGCTCTATCGCCTCTTCAACCCGCTGAATGCCCGGCAGTTCAACAATCATTGTCCGCCTCTCCCCAATCCGTCCGGGCTGAATCAGCGACTCAACCACCCCAGTTGAGTTGACTCGCCTCTCGATTACTTGTCGAGTTGATTCAACGGCCTGGTTTTCATCGTCTTTTTCTGTGGCTGAGAGGTCTAGCTCATAGACCAGTCTGACGCCTCCTTGCAGATCCAGACCTTGTCGTAAGGAGACGTTGCGACCCCAGAAGTTGTCGGTTCGTGGATGGCTGATATATCCGGAGAGTACCACCACCGCGAATATTGCCGCCAGGGCTATCCAAAACTTGCCCCTCACCCTATCACCTTCCTAAATTATACTGGCTTTTCTAAGTTGATCTGAGCTGACATTGCTTGATGATAACAGGTTAGCAGCGCCTTAGGAAGAACCAATGCTACTGTCAATATCACCCGTGCCAAGAGTCGTTAGGGCATCGCTTAAATCGCTCGGCAGTTTGGCTTCGTACCGGACGCCGGGCTCTAGCTCTAAGCGATAACTGTGAAGAAAGTGACGATGGAGGGACAATTTATCAGCTATGAGTTTCGCTTCCTTGTCTTGGTAAAAGCGGTCGCCGATAATCGGGTGGCCGATTGCCTTGAGATGGACCCTAATTTGGTGGGTGCGGCCGGTAACCGGATGAGCTTCAACTAGACTAACGGTGTGCTGCTGCCACTTGGCCAGCTTGATTCGCCTGTATCTGGTCAACGCGGCCCTGCCTTGGCCCGTAGCTAAAATGACCGCCTTCATCCGATCTTTTTTGGTATCTCGGATAATCGGAAGCTCTATCTCGCCTCGGGTTGGGGTGGCTCCAACAGTTAAAGCCAGATAAGTTTTTTTGACCGATCTTCCCTGCCAAAGCCGCTGTAGATTTTCCTTGGCCGAGGAGTCTTTGGCTAGTATCAGAACGCCCGAGGTTTCCACGTCCAAGCGATGAACCGCCTCTACATCAGGGTTGCGGCTTCTGTGGGAAAACCAGTCCACCACGGCCGGATACGATCCGACCGGCTCAACAGCATAGCCGGCGGGTTTATTAATTACGACGTATTCGTTAGTTTCGGCGATGATTTCCGGTGATTTAATCACTTGCGTATCGTACAACCGTTTGGCACTTGGCTCAATCAAGTACATCAGTTAAACTTGGCTGGATGTCAAAGTCTGCCTTTGAGAGGGAGTTTACGCGGCTTAACAGCCAACAGAAAGAAGCGGTCGAGACCATCGAGGGACCGGTGATGATTCTGGCCGGTCCGGGAACCGGAAAAACCCAAGTCCTAACGATGCGGATCGCTGAAATATTGCGCAAGACACAACTTGACGCTCGAAATATACTCGCTTTGACCTTTACCGATTCTGCCGCCAAAAATATGACCGAACGGCTAACCGGCCTCATCGGCCCAGACGCCTACCAAGCCACCATTACCACCTTCCATAGCTTTGCCAATGAAATCTTGACGACGTTCTCATACATTTTTAACTTTGATCTCTCTTTGGGCAATTTGACTGATCTTGAGAAGCATCAAATTATCGAGGCGTTAGTAGTTGATAATCACCGTCTCAAGCACCTACGGCCAACACGTTCGCCGCATCACCATGTTAAGGACATAGCCAGCAAAATTGCCAGCTGTAAAAGAGAAGCTATAGAGCCGAAGGAAGTGGTGCGGCTTGGCCAAGAAGAGTACAGTCCCGATAGTTTGGCTAAACCGACTAAGGCAAAATCAGCCGCCCAGCAAAAAAAGTTAGAGGTTATCAAAGAGTTCGCCGAGCTCTATCAGGCCTACGAGGATTACCTACATCAAAACGGTCTTCATGACTACGAAGATATGATTCTTAAGGCAATTTGGGCTCTGCAGAACGATCCCGATGTTAAGGCGTATTATCAAGAGCGCTATCAGTACGTCTTAGTTGATGAGTATCAAGACACAAACAACTCGCAGAACAAACTGATTGAGACGTTGGTTGATTTTTTTGATCGGCCAAATATCTTTGTTGTCGGCGACGACAAGCAATCTATATATCGTTTTCAGGGCGCGTCTGTTGCTAATATGCTTCATTTTGCCAAGAAATATCCGCGGCTGAAAGTAATCGCTCTCAAAGACAACTACCGCAACGGGCCCAAGCTGCTAGAGGCCGCCAGCGACTTAATTGCTCGCAACAGCACTCAGCTGACTAAATATTTTCCCAAGTTATCGGCTGATATAGTTGCCGTTAAAAAGTCATCTGAGCCCGTCCCCTTACTGGTTTTCGAGAATTATCTTGAGCAGTTCGGATGGTTGATTGAGGAGCTGACCCGCCAAAACAATTCCGGCGTGCCATGGGAGGAGATGGCGGTGCTGTTTCAGACTAACAATGAGGCCGACGAGTTTGAAGAGCTCGCGGAAAAATTTGGCTTGCCCGTCATCTCAGCCAACGGGCTAAACGTCTTTAGCTCTCCGGTGGCTAGAAACTTCTTGATGATATTGCGAGCCGTGCTGAATCCAGAGAACGCCAGCGTTTCACTGCCGGCTTTAAGCTTAGTTGAACTTGGTGTTGATTTCTCTGATTTATCTAGCATCGCCAAGATGCTCCAACGCGGCACTTCAGTAAAGGCGGCAATCGATAAATACGACTCAAGCTCCCTTAATACGGCATGGGATAAACTTATCGGGCTTGGCCGAGCGTCCCAGACCCTGCGAGCCCATCAACTGCTGGAAGAAGTGGTCAGCTCTTCAGAGTGCTTTAATTTAGATGACCTTGAGCATCTTGGTGTTCTGAAGGCCTTGCTCGATGAAGCTCGAGCCCTTGAGCGTAAGCGTGGCCCCAATCTGACGTTGACCGAACTGATCGAGCACTTTCAATCCTACCTGACGCATGAGTCAACCTTAAAAGTCCGCGATGTCTTGGGCGCTCCAAGCGGATTTACCGTTTCCACGGTTCATAAGGCCAAAGGCAAGGAGTTCGAAGTGGTATTTCTACCAAATCTTGATGATTTCCACTGGCGGTCGCGCCAAAATCGCTCATCCATCTTCCTACCTTCCGCTATTGTCGGGGTGGAGACGGACCAAGTTGACGACGGCCTAGCCGAGCTTCGTCGGCTCTTTTATGTGGCGATGACCCGCTCAAAAAATAAGCTGTTTTTAAGTTATAGCAAGCGCCAAGGCGACGGCCGCGACACTCTCCCCTGCCGCTTTTTAACGGAAATTGATAGCCATCTGGCTCACCACGCCAAGACGAAACTCAAACCGGAAAAGCTGAAACAGCTATCGGCAAAAAGCGTTCTGCCGCTTGCCAAGCCAGTAATTACCGAGCGCTATCTGTCGCAGATTCGGGAAACAATTCGCAATCAGCCGTTTTCTTATACCCACTACAGAGCTTACAAAGAGTGCCCGCGACAGTACCTGCTACGCCATGTCTTTAAGTTTCCCACCCCCAGCTCCCCCGCTATGATTTACGGACAAGCAATCCATAAAGCCCTTGAGGTCTTGATGAAACGCTTCCGCTTCACCAAGACCCTACCCGGCAAAGATTTTTTGCTTGAGACATTTCGAACATCGATTACCGGCAAGCTGTCAAAACCCGATGAAGCCGCTTTTGTTGGGCTCGGCGAGAGAGTGCTGGCTCAGTATTACGAAAGTAAAAAAGACTCTTGGCAGATCCCAGTTGGGGTTGAATACAGCTTTAGTTCTCACCGTGTCACCCTAGACGATGTCTGGTTGACCGGTAAATACGATCGGATCGACCCGATCGATCCGGTTGCTGGAACCGTTCGGGTCGTTGACTACAAGGCCAGCCGCTCTCCGGCAAGTCGGCGGCAGATTGAAGGCCCCGATGACTCTGAGGGTACTATCAAGGAGCAGATGGTATTTTACGCCCTTCTGGCTAGTAAGGATCGTTTCATCCCCTATCGCGTCAGCGAATTTGTCATCGCCGCTATTGATGACGAGGCCAAGTTTCCCGAAACAGCTATTAATATCGATACAAAAGAAGTTCAGGCAATCGAATCAAAGATCAAGCAAACCCACGCCGCGATTCTGCTTGATAAAGAGTTCCCCCACACCGGCTCGGCCTTCGTTAACGGCTGTGAGCTTTGCGAGCTTAAACTCTAACTTCCCAACGCCTCTTCGAGCGCTTCAACCAAGACGCGTTTGCTCTGAGCGCCGACAAACTGACGAAAGATGTCGCTGTCTTTCTCGACGATGTACGTCGGCATCGCTCCGATTTGATACTTCTCGATCATCGCCTGATTAGTCGGCTCGTCGACGTTGTACTTTAGCACCTGAACCCGCTCAGCGTACTCTTTTTCCAGCTCTTCTATGATCGGATGCATTATTTTGCAAGGGCCGCACCACGCCGCCCAGAAATCAAGAAGTTTGACCTTACTTGCCATTTGCTACCAAATATCTTAACAGGGTTTGGTCTACTTTTGCCAGCGTTCGGGCGAATCTTCCCTGATACAGAGCAAAATAACCAGTGGCAAAAAGCACATCAGCTGCTATCATATTGGCTAAAAACGGTAATCCGGCGATGTAGGATGCTATCAAGCCGCCAGCAGTTTTAGGGTAGAGGCCGGTTTCGGCCCAAACGCCGAAATTTGTAATTAAAAAGAAAATAACCGAGCTGATGGCGCCAAGTGTTGCCACCCGAGCGAGTCCAACCTTCCCCCTTGACAAGAGTTGTCCGAGGGCCGTTGTCAGTAGAAAACTACCGTAAACGTAAGGCATCGTGGCGTGAAAACCTAGTACAAGGTCAGTCACAAAGAGCGTTAGCGGAGCGATGATATAGCCAAGCGGCGTCTTGAGATAAGCGCCGCTAAATAGAGCCGTTGCTCCAACTGGAGTAAAGTTTGGCGGATGAGGCACTAGCCGCATCAGCATCGCCACGACAACCATTACCGCCACAGTTGGTCTGATCGGTTTTTTCATAGGCGTCTTTAAAAATATCTTAATTTTCTCTTAAGATGAAGGGGGCCCCGCGCGCGGGGCCCCCGGTTAAGCCCATCTAGCCAGCGAGGGGGGAGGGAGGCGATGGGCGTGGAGGGGCGGGGGCAAGGTGGTGTCGAAAACGACGGGAGGGGGCGACCGTTTTCGACACCACCTTACCCCCGAAAAAGCCGGTATGTACAGCTACAGCGGGTATCTTATCATTTATCGGCCGACAAGTCAAGAACAATTATCTGCCTCTCTGGGGCTTCGGCCAAATATCATCTTCGACTTTGGCGAGATGGTTGCAGTAACGAGCGGCCTGAAAACAATAATCTGACAAGCGGTTAAGGTACGTTGAGATTTCAGTGGCCTTATCGTTTCCCAAGCGTTGCCACGCTCGTTCGACGCTGCGGACAAAAGTACGGGCTAAGTGCACCAACGAGGCGGGTAAATTGCCTCCGGGCAGGATAAACTCTGTTAGTTGTTTAAGGTCCTCGTCGTAGGAGTCAATCAGCCGCTCTAACGCCAAGGTTCGCTTGGGTAAATTGCTGATTAGGTAGGAAGAATCGGTTTTGGGGTCGCTGGCAACGTATGCCCCTATTGATAACAGGTCAGATTGAATCCGTTGCAGTTCCCCTTTTAGTTGCCGACGGGTTCCATTTGGCATAGCGGCTATCGCCGCTCCTAGCGCCGCGTTTAGAGTATCAAGCGAGCCGAGAAACTCGAAAATAGCATCCTTTTTGGGCAATTTTCTCCCTCCCGGTAAGCTCGTTTGACCGAAATCACCCTTTTTGGTGTAAATCGGCATCGGTTGCTAGCAACCGCCGGTGGTGCTGCCGCAGCTAAGGCAGGTGTAACAACTACCTGTTTTAAAGGTAATTGAGCCGCAGTTAGGGCAAGGCGGGGCATCGGAGCTGACTTCGGCAGTGGCCGTATGGGGGTTTGGCTGATCTTCACTAGAGGGGGCGTTAGTATCCTCCTCCGGAGAATCATCTTGAGCTGATGGGGTTAGGTTAAGCTGAGCCGGAGAGGCATAACTCTCGGTTTGGCCGCTAATTAAACCGAGTTCAGCTTGCCCTCTTGAATCGAGAAATTTAATACCCAAGTATCTGGCGATATAGTCAACGATTGATTTGGCCAGTTTTATCTGAGGATGGGCGGTAAAGCCGTACGGCTCAAACCGGCTGTTAATGAATTTGCGGACGATGTCTTTAACGGGGACGCCGTACTGCAGCATAATCGAGATGGAAGTAGCAAAGGCATCCATTAGCCCTGATATCACACTCCCCTGTTTGGCCATGGTGACAAAGATTTCTCCCGGCTGGCCGTCAGGAAACATGCCGACGGTAATGTAGCCCTCGTGTCCGGCAATCTGGAATTTATGGGTTAGAGCTTGACGCTCCTGCGGCAGTCGCCGCCGGCGAGGCATCTGAACGATGGTGGTCTCGGACTTATCCGTTTTATCTTCGTTCCCGGCTTCGGATTTGGTATTAAGCGGCTGGCTTAATTTGGAGCCGTCTCGATACAGAGCCAAGGCCTTTAATCCGAGCTTCCATGAGGAGGTGTAGACATCCCTAACATCGTCAACGGTTGCCTCGTTTGGCAAATTGATGGTTTTGGAGATTGCTCCGGAGATAAACGGTTGAACGGCGGCCATCATTTTGACGTGAGCCATCGGTTGGATGAAGCGCTTTCCCTTCGGTCCACACCTGTTGGCGCAGTCAAAAACTGCCAGATGCTCCTCTTTCAGCGCGGGTGCGCCCTCGACCGTTTGAGCGCCGCAGATTATCTCGTTACTTTTGGCGATCTCTTGCGAGCTAAAACCGAGAAACCTTAGCAAAGAGAAATCCGGCTTTTCCATCTCTTTATCGGCTTTGAGGCGGCTGTAGGTTTGAGCGCCGAGAATCAGCGGGTTAAAGACATGCTCTAGTTCAAAAGCGGTGGGCAGGGCTTTTTCGAGCGCTTCAAGATCGCTCTCAATCAGGCCGCGCTCCAACAGAGTTTTGCGGTTGATCGGCGCTTCGACATTTAAGGTAGCGCTGCCAAGGGCATAGCTGATAATGTTCCTCACCTCGGTGTCGGTGTAACCGAGGTTAGCCAGAGCTTTTTTAACGGCGCTGTTGATAATTTTCACCGATCCGCCGCCGGCTAATTTTTTGAACTTAACCAGAGCGAAATCGGGCTCGATACCGGTGGTGTCGCAGTCCATCAGCAACCCGATGGTGCCAGTTGGCGCTATGGCAGTGGCTTGAGAATTGCGATAGCCGAATTGTTCCCCGAGCGCTAACGCCTCATCCCAGTCTTGTCGAGCCGCTTCAAGCAGCGGTTTAGGGCAGTGTTTTTCGTCAATCCTGTAGGCGTATTGGCGGTGTATTTGCATAACATTGAGCATCGGATGACGGTTCTTGCTAAAACCGGCAAACGGCCCCTTAACGGCCGCCATCTCCGCCGAGGTTTTGTAGGCGTGTCCGCACATAACGGCTGTAATAGCGCCGGCGATAGCCCGACCCTGATCGGAATCGTAAGGGATCCCCCTAAGCATCAATAGCGTACCTAGGTTAGCGTAGCCGAGTCCTAACGGGCGGTAGTCGTGAGAGTTCTGAGCCACTTCTTGAGTTGGGTATGAGGAGAAGTCAACCGCAATTTCCTGAGCAATGAAGATTATTCTGCAGGCGTGTCGGAAGCCAGCGACGTCAAAGTCCCCTTTTTCATCGACGAACTTAACCAAGTTGATCGAGGCAAGGTTGCAGGCCGAGTTGTCTAAAAACATATATTCGGAGCACGGGTTAGAAGCGTTGATTCGATCGGTATTGGGGCAGGTGTGCCACTTGTTAACGGTGGTGTCGAATTGCAGACCCGGATCAGCGCACTGCCACGCCGCCTCGGAGATTTTATCGAGCAGATGACGGGCTTTGTAGGTTTTATAAGGTTCGTTTGTCGTGACTAGCCGCGTTTGCCACTCGGCGTCATCTTCACAGGCCTTCATAAACTCATCGGTAACACGGACAGAATTATTGGAGTTTTGTCCCGAGACCGTACCGTAGGCCTCTCCGTTAAAGTCAGACTCATATCCGGCGGCAATTAGTGCGGCCGCCTTCCTTTCTTCTTTGACTTTCCAATCTATAAAATCCTCTATCTCCGGGTGATCTATGCTGACCACCACCATTTTGGCGGCTCGTCGCGTTGTGCCTCCGCTTTTGGTGGCGCCTGCGGCGCGGTCGAAGACTCTTAAAAAGCTCATCATTCCAGATGAGAATCCGCCGCCGCTGAGGCGCTCAAACCGACTTCTTAACGGTGAGAAATTTGCTCCGCTACCCGAGCCGTACTTGAAAATTTGCGACTCGGTTTTTAACAGTTCAAAGATTGCCGGCAAAGTATCCTCGACTTTTAGGATGAAACAGGCCGAACATTGAGGGTTGCGATAGGCGTTTTTGGTTGGCAGAACTTTTTCCTTGGCAAAATCCCAGTAGTACGAACCGCTCTGGCCCTCAATACCGTAATGGTGGTAGAGTCCAACGTTGAACCAAACCGGTGAGTTAAACGCCGCCTTTTGATGGAGCAGTAGATACGTTAGTTCATCCTCGAAGACGTCGCGATCCTCTTTTGTACTAAAATAACCGAACTTGTTGCCGAAATCGGCGAAACTTCGAGCTATCCTAAAGATAGTTTCTTTCGCGCTGGTTTCCCTGCCCTCGGGGCTTGGCACACCCGCTTTTCGAAAGTATTTATAGGCAATAATATCGGTGGCTAGTTGGCTCCATGAATCGGGAACTTCCACTTCTTTTATGTGTGAGATGACCTTACCCTTCTCATCAGTGATAAGTGAATCCCTCCTCTGCCAAGAGACACTGCTGTAAACATCCTTTCCTGAGCTGGTATTTAAGCGATTAACTTTCAACCCGGATTGACGACTATTTTTATCTGGGAACTCCACGGAAATCTCAACTGGTTTCAGCGCGATGTCTACTTTTTTATTTGCGCTATCTCGTTTTTTCTTTCTAGGCATCCTCCCCCTTTACTACTAACCAACTTAATTTCACCATCGCGAATGTACGCGGTGGTTGTCAAGACTTGACCGTTGAAAAGTATTCGGACAAATATCGGGATTGTTTCGGTTGGGTTTCGGGGATAAAAATTTACGTCTTAGAGCTAAGTGATTTCGTATAATCCGTAAATTACTAACGCAATTTACGTCTTATGAACGCGGGGACTTCTAGCTCTTCGTCTGAGTCGTCAGAATCTTTAGATGGCTGTTCAGGGGTTTTAGACTTGTCCTCGTGACGGGGATTAACAATCGGCTCAACGTCTGCGGGAAAATTGGGCGTTGGCGGCGTTGCGGAACTAGGCCCGAAAAACGGTACCTGCGGCGTGGTTTGGCCTAAGCCAAACGGCTGATGGCGGCGATCCTCCGACTCCTCAGTCATCGGTCGGCGTTTTGAAGGCGGTTTGGCAATTTCGGTTTCAAAGCCAGTAGCGATGACAGTTATTTTAATCTCTCCCGACATAGCTTCATCAACGATTGCCCCGAAGATGATGTTGGCTTCTGGGTGAGCGGCCTCGGTGATTGCTTTTGAGGCCTCTTCCACTTCGTACATAGTTCCATCAGGGCCGATAGTTATGTTGTAGAGAATCCCCATAGCCCCATCGATGGATAGCTCAAGCAGCGGTGAGTCGATGGCTTGGCGGGCGGCTTCAATTGCCCTATTTTCACCCGAGGCGCGGCCGATACCCATTAAAGCTGAACCGGCATCTTTCATAATTGTCCGGACATCAGCAAAGTCAACGTTGATAATGCCGGTGATGGTAATTAAATCAGAAATACCCTGCACGCCTTGGCGCAAGATGTCGTCAACAATCCCGAAAGCGTCCGGCAAGGAGGTTTTTTTATCAATTACCTGAAGCAGACGATCGTTGGGGATAGTAATCAGTGTGTCAACCCTGTCTCTGAGTTCCTCGATGCCGACTTCAGCAATTTTTTTACGACGCAAGCCCTCAAAGCTAAACGGCTTGGTGACAACTCCCACCGTCAAGGCGCCAAGCTCCTTGGCTATCTGGGCTACCAGAGGCGCCGCGCCGGTACCCGTGCCTCCGCCAGCACCGCAGGTGACAAAAACCATATCCGAACCCTTAAGAACGTCGTAAATCTCGTCTTTATTCTCTTCAGCTGACTTGCGGCCTATCTCAACATCAGCTCCCGCTCCTAAACCGCGAGTTGTTTCTTTACCGATTTGAACTTTTATCGGAGCTGGGTTAGCCGATAGCGCTTGGGCATCAGTGTTGATAGCGACAAATTCTACCCCCCTGACTCTGGCGGCAATCATTCGTGACAGAGCGTTACCGCCTGAGCCGCCTATTCCGCACACCTTAATGGAGGCAAAAGTCTCTAGACTTTCTTTATTCATTACTCAAGTTGCTCCGGAGGGTAGTAATCGTTTGTTTCATAAATCCGTAAATAGTTTAACTGGCTTAATTGGTGAAATTTCGTAAGATCCCACGAAACTGGTCAAACACCCCTCCAAGTTTGCCCAAGTTCGCTCGCCACGAACCTCTTTGCTGCTCCTGTTCTTCGTATCCCCATAGAACAAGGCCAACGCCGGTAGCGTAAATCGGATTATCAACCTTGTCAAGCATTCCTGATATTTTAGCGCTTGGAAACCCGATGGTGGCCGGCAGTCTCAGCTGATGACGGGCCAGTTCAGTCAGCCCATCAAGCTCGCTCCCGCCTCCAGTAAAGACCGCCCCGGCTGGCAGAAGGCCGTCACGGGAAACCTTGCTAAGCTCTTGCCGGACTCTTTGGAATATTTCCAGAACTCTGGCTTCAATAATTTCAGCCACCTGTTTTCTGGGAACTCGCTCGTCTTCGGCCGGATCAAGCACAGAGAGATTAATGGTTTCCGAGTCCCTAATCTTATCGCTCATTACAGTGCCGTATTTGAGCTTGATCGAATCGGCGATGTCTAGATTTGTCCGTAAACCAAGCGCCAGATCGCTGGTAATGTGGGCTGATCCGATAGGAATTGAGGCGCAGTGCAGTAGCTCGCCCTCTTCGTAGACAGCCATACTGGTAGTGCTGGCACCGATGTCAATAAGAACGACACCGCCCTCGCGCTGTTTTTTGGTAGTCAATGCTTTGGCCGAGGCCAGCGGCGCGAAGACCACGCCATCAGACTCAACTCCGGCCTGCTCTACCACCCTCATCAAGCTTCTCAGCGCTGAGGCGGAGGCGCTGACGATTAGGCTGTGAACCTCAAGGCGAACCCCGGTCATCCCAATCGGGTCCCTAATCTCTTCTTGGGAGTCAACAACAAAATGATGCGGGAAGACGTGAATCAACTCTCGGTTTTGAGGTAATGCGACAGTACGGGCGGCCTCGATTACTCGGTCAACATCGTCAGATTGAATTTCTGCCATCGGTTTACTGATAGTAACCACCCCGTTGGCTGGCTGCGCCTCAACATGCGAGCCGTTGACGCCTATGTAGGCATGGCCCACTGGCATCCCCGACATCTTTTCTATCTCTTCCAAAACGGCTGAGATGGCGCTGACAACCTCCTCCGGATCGGTCACTACACCCTTTCTGACTCCGGAGTGTGCCACAGATGCGACGCCGAGAATTGATACAACGCCCTCGTGGGATTGCGCGGCAACAACGGCAACTTTAGAGGTGCCGACGTCTATTCCGGCAATAATGTTATCTTTCGGCATAGTCCCCACTCCCCTGACTAATCATTTGTGGTTGTAGCCGAGCAAATGAAGCATGGCGTGACTAGACAGTGACTGTATTTCCGTGATTAGACTTACCCCGCCGCTAGCGGCTTGGCGGCTAGCAACCTCGGCGCAGATCGTCATTGAACCGATAAAATCTTCTCGTGGATCCCCTTGCGCGACGCCAAAACTTAATACATCAGTCGGACTGTTTAGGCCGCGCCAGCGGTGGTTTAACTGTGTAATTTTATCTTCCGACACGATTGTTACCTCAGTAATCACTCTATCAACGTGTTTCAGGGCTCGCAAGATTGACTCGAGGTGCCGCTCGATATCTTTCGCGTTAATGCTGTAAGGTGTCAGGTTGCTAAACTCGAGCTCTAGCATTATCCGTTGCCAAGCTTCTCTCTGATAAGCCTGGCAACCTCGGCGGAGTCAACGCGGTTCTTAAACTGATTAATGACCTTGCCGATGATCTGACCGATTTTCGCCTTTACGCTAGAGCCCGCATCAGCGATAGCTTTGTCTATCGCCTGCCTAAGCTCCTCGGCGCTGACAGGTTCCGGCAGATAGCTCTTGATAATCTCTAATTCGCGGCGCTCTAGCTCAACCAGCTCCTCTTTGGCCGCTTTCAAGTAGGAAGCGATCGATTCTTGACGTTTTTTAGCTTCTCGGGCTAAGACCTCGATTGCTTCTTCGTCACTAATTGGGGCGCCTTTCTCTTTGGCAGCCATCTGCAGAGCGTTCTTTAGGTACCTGAGTACGTCCTTTGTAAAGTTGTCACCCGATTTAATCGCCTTCTCAAGCGACTCTTCGAGTTTTTGGATAAGACTCATCGTCCCCTACCAACCGCGTTTTTCTTTGCGTCTGGCGGCTCTGCTGAGAGCGCTTTGGCGTCGCCGTGTCCGGGACACTTTTTTCTCAAAATAACGCCGCTTTTTGATCTCGGTCATTAGCTCGGATTGCTGAATTTCTCGGAAAAAACGTCGCAAGACAACCTCCACGGGGGCCGCTTGAGTTGAGTTCTCCTTTGTCTTCGAAATTGACGACATTTCGACCATCATAACACGATCAAGCCGGAAAGTTAAGCTCTAAAAGATTGAACCGCCGCGGCGGCCGCCCAGGAGGTGTAGATGGACATGCTCAATCTCTTGCAGGGCGTCGACTCCGACGTTAAACACTAGTCTGTACCCTGTCTTGGCGACTCCTAGCTTCTCGGCGATTTGCCGAGCAAGCTTTAGCATTTCTGTTAGCTCGTCCGCTTCAAGTTCATCCGGGCGACTTCTGTGAGCTTTTGGAACGATTAAGACATGAACCGGCGCTTTCGGAGCAATATCATAAAAAGCATATGCTCTTTCGGTTTCGCCAACTTGGTCTGAGGGAGCTTCCTTGGTGGCGATTCGACAGAACAAGCAGCTGTTAGTTTTCATATCAACATGATAGCAAAATCACCTCTAGCGCATTGACATATGCTATATGTTCTGTTAAAATGCCTGAACTTCCGTGGGAAGTCTTTTTTAATCGCCTAGCGAAACGTCAGGTAACTGGCACAAAGACGTAACCACGAAGTGCCCCTTCGGGCAATTAAGAAGGAGTTGAAGAAAATAATGAAGATCACCCTGTCAACCGGTTACGGTCGGCAATTAGGGGGGATGCTCAAGAAGCTTAAAAACTCGATTAGTTGGCATAAGATTGTTCTGGTAGTCGCGGCTGTACCGATTATGTCGCCCGTGGCTATGGCTACGGTCCCTGTTAAAAGTTCTAGGGAGGCGATTGAATTGATCGCCTTGCGACCAAGCGGCGATGCGACAGTTGTGGATGTCCCGACAAGGGAGTTTACAATCGAAATCAGACAATCTCCGTACCAAGCAGAGATGGCAAAGAAGAAAACTCTGCTGATCCAGAGCGCCATCACCAGCTCGACAGAAGACCCTTCCCTAGAGGTAAAACGGGAGTGGGTCAAGCGAGCGGCGGCTCACTGGGGCATTGATTGGAAGATTCTAGAAGCTGTCTGGCAGGTTGAATCCGGTAAGAGGTGGCGAACAAGCGTTCGCTCTTACGCCGGCGCAACAGGGCCATGTCAGTTTATGCCGGGCACGTGGCGCGCTTATGCGGTTGACGGCAACGGGGACGGCGTTAAAGACGTTACCGATGCGCGTGACTGCTTGTTCGCTGCGGCTAAGCTGTTGGCGGTAAACGGCGCTCAGGAAGGCGATAACGTTCGCGCCCTGCGTCGTTACAATAACTCCACTGCTTACGTCCTTAAGGTTTTAAGGATTGCCCAATCGATCTAGGGTCAATTCTGGGTTCGCGACAAAAGGCGCACTGTCAAGGTGCGCCTTTTGTTAAATTAAACAAACTGTTACGATGCGCCAGATTCGCTAGGAGGTGAATTGATGAGACGCACATCACAAAAGAGAGTCCGGTCTAATGAAGAAGCTCTTCAGCTAGCAACAACATTGCTTAACAGCACATTCTGGTTGCCTGGCCTGGAGACGAACACTGTTTACCGTTGGATTCACGATGACAACGACGGCGATCCCTCGTAGCAACTGGCGGTGACCTTTACCGATGACGGTGATTGCTGGATTAACATATATCACCCGCTTAGATCACCGCTTCGGGCTCGGACTATGCTTGGTGGCGGAAAGAGTCCTCTGGTCGCAAACGCCCTAAAAGTCTTGGGCCTGGCGATCAAACTCGATGCCGAGAACGACAATTCCGCCGGACCCGATCGTGACGGTGATAAAGCCGCTGACTAATTGGCCGCCACCTCAAAGATTGGGGTGGCGGCATTTTTTATTTTAGCTTGCAGGTAGTTCGGCGACGCTGATTGTCCCCGTCTGCGGCACGATTGCGTACCACAATTTGCCTCGAACGAGTTGGATTTCTTGATTTTCTCCATCAAAGAATTTTGTCCGAGCCGTACGGGAGTCTTTGCGCCACGTGCCATCGATTCGTTGACCGTCTTGAAAAATACTTGCCGGGCCGCTGCCAAGCGTTTGCATGGTCCACTCTGACTCTCTCCCTGATGAGTACGACGGGTTAGGCGTGCGATTGACAGTTTGAACAATCAAAGTTTTGACGGCTATTTGCTGGCCGCTATCACGATCAAGATGCCTCTGGGAAGCCATTGATCGTAAATACAACCCTGTTTCCGGCTGGTATTGCCAAGTTGTCTGATAGCCATTCGTAGAAAAATTAACAGTAACTGATTGGGCTAAACCGCCAGCTTGTCCATCTTTAAACGGCAGTGAGGCAAAAGTGTGCGTTGCGGGCCAGCCCCGCTTCTCAACGCCGAACTGAAAAATTTTAGCCGCGTCGACAAAGAGAGTATGTTCACTTGCCACTCCTCGGCGGGGTTCTCGCCAATAAGCGTCGTTGGAGTGAGGATAGGCCTTGATGGAATATTCGCCGATTTTTTTAAGAGCCGTCGGGCTGCCGCCGGCGTGAGCGTAAAAAGCATCAAACTCGCTTGCCCAGTCGAGAAAATATGACCTTGCCGAACGAACCGGCCCAGCTTTTGTCGGATACAGTTGTGAATAAAGAGCCATAAAACGAGTAATGCCGCCTTCGGTTACGGCTTCGTAAACGACGTCGGCGCTTGTTAGGCCAATTTGCGGTCTGGCGGCGGGTGAGTTTTCAATCATCACCGCGACTACTCTGCGTTCTTGTAGCTCTGGAGAGACCAAAACTCCGTTTAGTAAGTGCGGCACCTCTTGGGGCGGCTCCGGGGTTGGAGGCGGTGCCTCTTGGAGCGGCTCAGGCATCTTGGAGCCGGCGATAAACCAAACAACGGCTCCGGTAATAACCAAGAGAATAATGGGGCTAATAATTAGAATAAGTTTTCTGTTTCTAACTAAAAAAAGCCGCCAAAACTCGACAGAAAACCTCCTCATTAATTCCAAGTTAGCTATTTTTGCTTCTTTAGCAAGTACTTCCTAGCGAGTTCGGTCGCTGTTTTTTTGTTAGCTTGCTTAAGCTTGCCGTCAAGAACCAAATCCAGCAGGTACTTTTTAACCTCGCCTAGCCACGGTCCGGCTGGGCGTTTAAAAATGGCCATTAATTCGTTGCCATCAAGGGGGCTGGTAATCTTGGCGATTTGAGCTTGGTGCTCAAGTTCATCTATACGCTCTCTTAATGCTTGCCGATTTTGCCTGTAAGAGGCGATTTTCTTCAAATTAGAGCCGGTCACATCGGCTTCAGCAAAAGAAAATAAATCGTCAAGCGTCTCGCCCGCCTCCCTAACGAACCGCCTGATAGCTCCGTCCGACCAGTCGCCGTTATAATTAGGTAAACGCTGGTGTAGACGAACCAGTTTGGCAACGTAATCAACAAAGCTATTTGGATACTTTAACCTCCTTAAGACTTGCTGGGCGATTTTGGCTCCGACGTTCTCGTGGCCGTGAAAGGAGTAAAGTCCGCCGTTCTTTTTTCTGGTTAGCGGCTTGGCAATATCGTGCAGCAGGGCACACCACCTTAGTTCTAACTTTGGTTCTGTTTTGTCCAGTACCGCTAAGATGTGCTCGTAAATATCTTTGTGCTCGGCCGGATCAAATTCTAAGTCAATTGTCGGAATTAGCTCTGGTAAGAAATATGCCACAAGAGCGCTCTCTACAGAGAGTCTAACGAACCGGCTCGGCTGAGGGCTCAAAAGAGCTCGGTTTAATTCTTCGGCAATTCTTTCCGAAGAAACGATCGCCAGACGTTCGCGGCGTGCGATTACGGCATTGTACGTTTCTTGATCAATCGAAAACCCCAAGACGGCGGCGAACCTCAAGGCGCGTAGCATCCGTAAAGGGTCCTCGTCAAAACGATCCAGCGGATTGCCGACAGCCCTAATGACTTTGTGGTTTAGATCTAGTTGGCCGGAATGAGGATCAATCAAGCGGTCTCTAACAAAATCATATGCTATGGCGTTGATTGTGAAGTCCCTTCTAGCCAAATCCTCATTTATATCAGTCCCCCAGTTCACTTCTGGTTTGCGGGAGTCGCTGCTGTAACTTTCTCCCCTGAACGTAGTGATTTCAACCCGATGATTCTCGATCTGCGCGGTAATGGTGCCAAATTGACGCCCTATTGTGCCGATATTTTGGGCTCCGAGTGATTTTAGTAATTTTTCTGTTTCTGACGGTTTGAGACTGGTGGCCATATCCCACTCTTTCGGATCCTGACCGAGAATTTGATCACGAAGGGCTCCACCAACCAAATAAAGCTCTGCTGGGTGCTCTCGGTAACGGCGGGCAAACTCCTTTAGCCAATTTGGCACCCCGACCGTCATCAAAAGCCGCCAAAACCAAGAAAAATAGTTCCTACCAGTAACATTATCACTATTAGCCAAAGCAAAACTTTCAGTATCATCAGCTTAAAATTACCGCCATTGACCAAGCGGCGATAAGAGTCGCTAATAAGTTTACCATTAATAGATTCGTTCTCGGTTTTTTGAGGACCACAGCCCAAACCACCAAATGAGCCAAGAAAAATCCGAGCACCATATAAATTACTGCGCTTGTTTGAATTGTCCAGCCGTTGTAGGAAATTAGCCAAAATATGGGTAGTAACATTAGGCCAAACACCAACCAGCTACCCCAAAACCCAGCCCGATTGATGGAAAGTTTCACTCTCGACGGTGCGAGGATAGCCCCGCCCAACTTCCTTTGCCATAGCGCTCCGCGGGAGGCGAAAATCGCCAGCAGGCCGGCTAAGTAGAAGGTACTAATCAGGTAGAACTGACCTTGCTCCAAGGTCGTTGATAGAACCGCTATTAAGTAGGCGCCAACTGTCAGGCCGGTCAGCCGCGAGAACTGGTTGTCTCTTATAATTAGGAACACCTGGCTAAGGGCCGCTTGCAGAGGTAAGGGTGTGTTAACTTGAGCAGTAACCCCTGAGAATATCTGGTTAAACCGGCGCCTAGAGGGCGCCGGCCTTCCGTGCGCGGTTATTAACAGTGCTAGGGTTAGCCCCGCCGTTAAAGAAACACTTGTAATTAGATATAGCAAGCCATGGTTCAGTGTCCCGATGCCGCTTGATAGAACGGTCAAATCAAACAAGAGTCTTGTACCTAAAAATACGTAGTAACCGGCCAATGTAATTAAGAGCAGATCGCCGATGTACCCCATTTCGGGTAATATTTTTAATAGCGCAGATAGGAGTAAGCCGCCGACGATGGCGGCAACAATAAGGCAAATATAGCCAGCCCCATAAACAAAAAGCGCGATTGATCCCCCAGACCAAGACCAGACAGCCGAAGTAACTATCCCAACAATGACAGCGCCAAGGAACGGACTGATTGACAGATCACCAGAAGAGTGGGCTCTGAACAGGCCCAGTACCGCCGAAGCCATAAACACCGCTAATATAATCGAAGCCGAAACAGTACTAAAAAGCGTTATTGCCGGATCTTCTGGCACGGCCAAGCCGGCTAGGACTCCGGCGGCTAAGTAGACTGTAACGGCCACTTTGTTAGTTAATGGTAGAGCCGTGGTCATCCTAGGTGCAAAGAGCACGATAGGCCTCCCTTAAACTTAGAGACTTTTTACCGAGCCGTTTAGCTGTCTGGCTAAGACTGCCGCTGGCCACGATTTTACCTCTGTTAAAGAACAGGTACTTGGGTTTGATGACTAACTCGGCAAACTCTAGGTCGTTGGTAGATAAAAACACTGCTGAGGTCTCCGAGAGCTCGTTTATCAAATCAGCCAACCGGAGCTTCTCGCTCGGGTCAAGGTAAATGGTTGGCTCGTCCCAAACAATGGTTGACGGCTGGTGAAGAAGACTGCTACAGACGGCCAATAATGTTTGGGTGGCTAGATGCATATTACCTATTGAGTGATAAAGAAGGTTTTTGAGGTCCAGCTTGTCCGACAGAGCCAGTAGCCGATCGCGACGGACTTTTGTTGAAACTGACAACGCCGCTCCCACCATATCGAGATACTCAAACCCGCTTAGATGCCGAGGCAGCTCAAGTGGCCAAGCCAGCAGCCCAAGCTCATGCCTAACGCGTTCTCGGCGCTCGTCCAAGAGGTAGTGATTGACCTTGATTTTACCATCGTTGTAGGGAGCTGTGCCTGCCAATATCGCGGCAACGGTGGATTTGCCCGAGTCGTTACTGCCTATGGCAACCAGCGGCTCGCCTTTGACACATTTAAAGGAAGCCCCATCCAGTTCGGCCCACTCAGAAGATGTTGCTCGCAAATCCTCAACCTCAAGCATTCCTTATGAGGAACTGCTTGGGGTTTGAGTCGAGATCGTAAAACTGGTCGAGCGCCTCAATTAGCTTGGCCGAGGTGCTTCGGCCAAAAGCTATCCCCTCAACCCGGCAGCCCTTATTCTCCTTTAAATACGTCACCAACGGCAAAAAATCACCATCACCTGTTACCAACACAACCACATCGAGGCGGTCGGCGATTTTGATGGCGTCAACGGCAATACCTACGTCCCAATCCCCCTTTTTCTCACCGCCGGCGAAGATTTGGATGTCCTTAGACTGAACCTCAAGCCCAGATTTGCCGAGCGCATCAAAAAAGCCCTGTTCTTTCGGTGCCTCTGATTTAATAACATAAGCTTTTGACCTTATCAGCTGGCGTTTACCTACCGCCATCTCTAAAATTCGGGCGAAATTGACATATGAGCCGTACATCGCTCTGGCGGAGTAGTACATATTTTGCACGTCTATGAAAACGCCGATTCGCTGTCCTTGGTAATTTACTGAGGCCATAGCTAATTCTTACCTAGGTAAATCAAGATATCAAAGTCCCCTTCTATTTTTGTCTCCCTCAAGGTTACTGTCCGGTTGGTCAGTATTTTTTGAAGTGCTTCGGCGTCGCTGTCGCTCCCCGCTCGGTACCAGATATAAGTTTTGTCGTAATCAAACTGAGAGTTACCCAGAATCTTTACTTGATAGCCCTGCTCCTTCAGAGTATCAGACAGCGTAACTACCGTTTCTTCACCGGCTCCAGAGTTATAAAGATTGACTCTGACACTAGTAGTTGTTGTTTGAGCGCTTATTTCAGTAGTAGCTGGAGTCCCTTGCCCCGAAGAAGCCGTTTGGTTGAGTGGGGTGGCATCAAAGTGCTTGTTCGCCGTAACCGGTTTTTTGGTTGAGCTAAACTGCCAATAAAACGCGCCGATAATCACCACAACCCCGATTGCCATCAGCCAAACTGCGAATCGCCAGAGGAATTTTTCATCGCCCTCGTTTGGTGGTTGCGAGATCGGTTTTGATTGGTGTTGAGATGGCTTGGGTTTGTACTTGAAATCAATATCTCTTGCCATTAATCCAAGATAGCTCAGTTTTTAGCCGCGCTCAAATTAACCCTCAAGCGGCGGAATCGGTTCAAGGTCGTTTTGCGGATCGGGCTTAATAGTTTTTGAAGTTGCCTCTGTGTTTTTAGGTTTTGTTAATTCGGCGGATTTGCCGAAACGGACGACTATGCGCTTCCTTTTTTTGTCCAGTTCCAGCTGCAGCGTCGTTCCTCTCTCGGCCCCCAAGTAATTGAGCCACTTTTTAGGTAGCAGCAACGCCAGAGAATAGCGTCCGAAGAGAAAGAGTCGGCGATGAGTTTTTCTGCCAAGAGCCATTACTGTTCTTGGCATATACTACTTCTTTGACAAATGCAAAGGTCAGAATTTTCTGATCACTCCCCTAACCCGCCCCTGAATGGTAACCTTTTTTACTCGTATCGGCCGGTACTTGGCGTTGGCTGGCTGCAGCCGGATGTGGTCGCTCTCGCGGTAGAAACGCTTTAAGGTTACGTTATCTTTGTCGATTAGCGCCACGACGATGTCGCCGTTTTTCGGGTTGTGGCAGGGTTCTATGACCACATAATCACCGTCAAGAATACCATCGTCAATCATGGAATCACCCCTTACTTTTAGAGCGAAGACGTCTTTGCTCATCATATCGCGCGGAATCTCCAAAGACTCGCTGGTTTTAACGGCCTCTATCGGTTTGCCTGCCTGAATCAGTCCCAAAAGCGGAACGGCTCGTCCGGCTAGGTCTGGTTCAGTAACATCAACCGGCTCAACTGGGCGCAGGGCGCGGTAGCCAGACTCTTCGCTGGAGAGGTAGCCCTTCTGCTTGAGGTTCTCAACGTGCTCAGCCACCGTTGCCACCGAGGAAAAACCGAAGTGATCGGCGATCTCCCTATAGCTGGGGGCGTAGCCGTTAATATCCAGATACTTCTCAATGTAGTCTAGGATTTGTTTTTGTTTTGGGGTAAGCATAGTCCTCCTACGGTACAGGATTGTACCCTCGCGGTACGCATCCGCTGTACTCCGGCGGTACGGCTCTGCTCGCACTCGGCTTGCCGACCCGCCCACTGGCGGGACCGAGCTCGGCTGCGCCTCCGTGACGCCCGCGATGAAACAATCCTGCACCTTAAGTTACTTTATTTGAGAGTAGCGAACAAAAACCGAACTTGTCAAGTGGCAAAAGAGCCTAGGCGCAGCGGGTGCGCCTAGCGGAGGTGGTTAATGAGAGCGAGAGCAACTTCCCCGTCGGCAGGCCGTGAAACATGTTCAGTGGTTGCCAGTCGCGCCCGTTGAGCCCCTCAATGGTGGTTGCTTGCGCGAATGAAATACGCGCCTCCCACCATGTTTGATCCTCGTCCATGCAGATAAGGCGAGGGCAGAGTTTCTCCCCCAACGCCTTTATCTCTTCAGGATTTTCTAGGATCAACGCCTCCCACTCGCCGCGATTGGCCCTGAGCACCAGCAGTCGGTGTTGCAATCTCGTCCTCCTTTTATGTGGTTCACACTATCGTCAAAACTATTTAAATGCGGTTGCTGTGTCAAGGTTTGCTGATCAAGCCCTAGAACAACCGCTTTGTAAAAGGGTTCGCTTTTGTTATTTCGGGCAAGTAGAGCCGATGGTTGCGTCCGTCCGGTAAGTTAAAAATACGCTCTTTAATCGTGGTTAAAGAGGCACGAAAAACAGTAAACTCGCCGTATCGGTTATTAAGCTGATCAACCGAGTAGACTAACCGTTCTTTGCCTTGATCCTCCCCAAACAGCGGCTTGGTTGTTTCTGCGCGCTTGACCAGATCGCTCACCGTAATTGCCACCAGCCGCACCGGCGGCATAATTGGGTTTAACTTTAGAATCCTCCTGCCTGAGTTATAAATTTGATAGCCGTCCATTATGTATTCTTTTTGGCTATGCCGCGCTCCCCAGCCGGTCCTATCCCAAAACCTCAGGTAGACGAAGACGGTCCTACCTATTAGGTTTTTACGTCGCAGTCGTACCCCAACCCGTTCACTTAAAAGCAGTAGAACTTTCTTCAGATCTTCTTCGCTGTGGATATCTCGCGGTAAAGTATAGGAATGGCCGACGGATTTTTCTTGCGGCAGCTGCCTGAACGAACGCAATTTGTTATCGTCAACGCCGTTGCCGATGGAGTGCAGCCAAGTCCCCGTATACTCGCCGAAAACCTCAACCAGCACTGATTTCGGTGAAGCCCCAAGCTGATGCAGGGTGCGTATCCCCATCTGATTGAGCCGCGGTCCCAGACGAAAACCGATACCGCAAACTTTTTCAATCGCTGTTTTCTTGGCCAGCTCGGTAAACTCAGATGGTCTAATAAGCGTTAAGCCGTCCGGTTTTTGCAGTTCGCTGGCTAGCTTGGCTAAGGTCTTGCCGTAAGAGATGCCGACAGAGCAAGTTACCCAAGAGCCGATCTGCCGCCGGATAATTGCTTTTATCTGTTTGGCTAAGGCAACCGCTCCCTCCCAACCCAAGGCCTCATCCAGTTCAAGAAAGGCCTCGTCAATGGAAAAAATGTCAACTTTGGGTGAAAATTTCTCCATCAACTGAAAAATCCGGCGGCTGATAAAAGTATAGCGCTCGTAATTGGCAGGAATGATGATTAGGTTCGGACAGATTCGCCTCGCTTCCCAAGAAGACATACCGGAGTCAACGCCAAGTCTCTTGGCCTCAATCGAAGCCCCGGCGATGACCGTCCTCTCCCCTTCTCCCTTGCCGGCCACGCCAACAGGCTGGCCGCGCAAGCTGGGATAGGCCTGTTGTTCCAGCGAGGCAAAATAAGAGTTCATATCGAGGTGCAAGATAATTTTAGTCATTTGTGTCGGGGGTTAAAACGGTTGTTTCCAGCTGCCATTTTAAGGTTGCGCTGTTAAAACTTAACTCGTAGCCGTTACCGCCGCTGGAGACAGCGAAATGGTAAATGCGCTGGTGTCCGTCTCTGGAGATGTGGAATAGGTTAACCGACTCTATCTGGTAAACGCGGCCGCGCCAGTTAAACTTGTAGAGCCGCGGATCCGACCCTCCGAAAACGGCTAACACCCGAATCGGCTCGTTTATTCTCTCCATAAACTAAAACTAACCGAACAAAAACCGAATAGCAAGATAGCCAGCTTGGCGCTGGATTTAAGCGGTTATTTGTAGTAAACTACGGTTAATCCTAACGGAGGTGAACCACGAAAACCATGAGAACAGAAGTGAAGGAAGTTTTAACGGAGAGTGAGAAGCAAGCTCTTGACCTTGCTTTAAGGGGAGCGCAAACTCCTGAGTCGATCAAGAAAAAAAGTATGTCCTACTTCGAGTATCAGGACTCCCTAAGGAGAGTCCGCCGCAAGCTTTTTAAGCATGGACTGCTCCTGCCGCGAGGCTAATCTGTTCACTATCTTAACTCCCCCCGGGGAGAACCCGGGGGGTTTGGCCTAGGTGCGGGAAATTCTATACCCGCCCTTATAATCTTCTAGCAGCTGGGCGCGATTTTTCTCTCGGCGCCGTTCAGACTTCCTGAGGGAGTCTTGGGTCTCGCGCTTGGCCGCTTCCACGGCGGAAGCAACCAAACGCCTGTGCGCTCGACGCAGACCGGAAATCAACCAGTCCACGCCAAACAAAACCAGCGCGATTATTCCGCAGACAGCCGCCACGGCTATCGCGACACTGCTCCACGCTCGCCATTCGGCGAGCAGCGGCGCAGGCCCGTCAGGTGACTTGGCTATGCCCCAGTCCAAAAACACTGAAAAGCCCACCGCGAACACTACCATAAAGGCAAATGCCGTAGCGGCGTCTTTTAGGTTCGAAATCATTTATGTACCTCCTTGATGCGGGTCAAGCCCGCAGGATAAACGCTATTATACCCTAAAACAGCCAAAAAGTCCAAGAGTTATAGCAGTCAGTAAACTGCTTCCACAGCGCGTATCCCGCTGTGTATAGCTTGAGCGATAGGAAAAAGGTGGAGCTACTGCTGCACCTTCGGTCATGATTGCTCCGGTTCTAGGCCGGCTTGTTAGCAATTTGGGGTTTTGGGCGGCAGTCGACTTAAGTCGACTGGGCCGGGTTTGGTTCGCTCAAGTTCGGCCGTTGGATGGATGCTGATCACTCCCAAGTTGGTCAGCACGCGAATTGCCTGCAGTCGATTCTTGACATTCAACTTCTTGTACACCTTGTCTAGGTGAAAGTCGATTGTTCGTTTGCTGACCCCCAACTTTTGAGCCGCTTGCTTGCTGGTGTCGCCAGAAGCAATGAGGTCTACCACCTCCAGCTGCCTCTTGGATAACTTTACTTTCAAGCTGTTGCCTCCTTGTACGGTGCGCCAAGCGCAGGATGGCACTAGTCTAACACGCTTTGACGGAAAAGTTAAGCCGAAGAGCCGTTTTTAGGCAATCTCGTTACTTAACCAGCGCTAGCTTCTCGCCTTTTCTGAGGATTCTGATTGGCCACTTCTTGCTGAGCTTGCCGGTTAAGAGCATCTCAGAGAGCGGATCCTCAATATACTCGGTGATAACTCGGCGCACCGGTCGGGCGCCAAACTCCGGATCAAAGCCCTTTTCCGCCAAGAATTCTTTTGCCGAACGCTCGATGTGGATTTCTATGCCTTCAGGTAGTAGTCTCTGGGAAAGCTCATTAATTTTCTTTTCAACAATTGCCATAACTTCTGTTTTACCTAGCGGCCGGAAAACTATAACTTGATCTAACCTGTTGAGAAACTCGGGGCGAAATTCTTGCTTGAGCTGGTCGTTTATGCGTTGTTTGATTTCATCGTAGCGACTGGCTGAATCTGTTTTGTTGACAGTTTTGAAACCGATAGCTTGTTGGCGGTTTAGCTCAGCCATACCCAAATTGGAGGTCATTATTAAGATGGTATTGCGAAAGTTTATCGCCCTGCCTTTGGCGTCGGTGATTTGGCCGTCTTCCATTACCTGAAGTAAAAGGTTGAAGACATCTGGGTGGGCCTTTTCGATTTCATCAAGCAGTATTACCGAGTACGGCTGGCGCCTGACGGCTTCAGTTAGCTTACCTGCTTCGTCAAAGCCGACATAACCCGGCGGCGCCCCAACCAAGCGTGAGACGTTGTGGCGTTCCATAAACTCGCTCATATCAATTTTAATTAGAGCGTCCTGCCTGCCGAAAACCTCTCTGGCTAAAACTCGGGCAAGTTCAGTCTTGCCAACCCCTGTTGGCCCAAGGAAGATGAACGACCCTAGCGGCCGGTTAGGGTCTGATATACCGGCGTGGGAACGCTTAATTGCCGCGGCAATGGAGCTGATCGCTTCGTCTTGGCCGATAATATGGGTTCTGAGGGTTTTTTCAAGTTTGCCAAGCCGAATCTTATCCGTTCGGTTAAGCGATCCAACAGGAACGCCCGTCCACATTGAGACGACCCTAGCGATATCCTCACGGGTAATCTCACGGGTGCTGGTGCGCTTGGGGAGCTTGGCTTTCAGTTTCTGAATTTCTGTTTCTAAGCGCAATTCAAGCATCCGATACTCGGCAGCCGTTTTGTATTCCATGTTTTCCGCCGCTTTCTGGTGTTGAGCGTGGGCGTATTTGCGCCTTTTTTCAAGATCGATGATTTTATTTGAGGCCTTGAGCTGTTTTTCCTCCAGCTGAGTGGCTGCGGCGGCTTCGTCAATCAAATCAATTGCTTTGTCCGGTAAAAACCGGTCGTTAATGTAGCGCTTAGCTAGTTCTGCCGCGGCGGTAATGGCCTCGTCCGTTATGGAGACGTTGTGATGTTTCTCATAGGCCTCTTTAAGGCCCTTAAGGATTGAAATCGTTTCCTCAACGCTCGGTTCGGCAACTAATACTTTTTGGAGACGCCGCTCCAGCGCTGGGTCTTTTTCGATGTATTTGCGATATTCGTCGCTGGTTGTGGCACCAATCAGGCGCAGTTGTCCCTTGGCTAGCGACGGCTTAAGGATGTTACTCATATCAATTGATCCCTCAGCGGCGCCGGCGCCGACGATTGTGTGAAGTTCATCGATAAAGAGGATGACGTTGCCGGCTTTATTGATTTCCTCAATAAGGCGTTTGGTGCGTTCCTCAAACTGGCCTCGGTAAGTTGTGCCAGAAACCAATAAGGCCAAATCAAGACTCAGGACCCTCTTGTCAGCGAGCTTGCGCGGTACTTCACCGGAAGCAATTCTCGCAGAGAGCCCCTCAACGATGGCAGTTTTGCCTACTCCGGGCTCCCCTGTTAGAACAGGGTTGTTTTTGACGCGGCGAATCAGTATTTGGATAACGCGTTGGATTTCGCTCGAGCGCCCGACTACAGGATCGAGCCGACCAGTTTTGGCCATTTTCGTTAGGTCAGTAGTGAAGTAATCAAGAATATTTCGCCCTTTGCGTTGCGGTCTTGGCATCTCGTGCGAGATCGGCCCCATAAAGTGGTCAAGAGAGTCGGGTTTATTTTCGGACAGAACATCTTCTTCCTCGGCGTTTTCGCCAACACCGCCGGAGGTAATCTCAAAGTTTTGCCTGAGCTGTTCCTCCAGTGATTTAGGATCAATTCCCAGCCCTTGAATCACCAAATAGGCGTTGGAACCCTTCGCTTTGACCAGACCAAGCAAGAGGTGCTCCGAGTCGATGGAGGGTGTTTTGTGACGCTCGGCTTCCTTGTAGGCGGTTTTAAGGACGTTTTTTAGGTCTTCGCTGATGCCTTTGCTGGGTTTGAAGTTTGAGCTCTGGCTCTGGAGCAAAAAGGATATTCTCTGAGGGCTAACCATCGCGTCTCGCAGAACTTCGTAGGAGATAGTGCCGGGAATGCCAGCCAAAGCCAAAAGTAGATGTTGGGTGTCGGCTGAGGCGTTCATGGCTTGGGCAATCTGCTCGCAATCGAAGATAATCTTCAAAGCAGTTTCGCTTAACCTATCTTTAAAACTTTCGAAGTCTTTTGCCATATTTACCTTTATATACTATAAAATCTCGACGGGTTTGTCAGGGGAAGAAATTACTAATTAGGTTTCTCGGGTTCGGAATCCCCTTCCGGTTTTTCCGGCTCTTCAGGGGTCTCATCAGGTTTTGCCGTAGTCGTCTCGCTTTGGACTTGGCCGTCTTTCTTGACAATATTGATCTCCCAATCGGTCAGCTTGCTCGCAAGGCGGACATTTTGTCCGTTTTTGCCGATAGCCAACGAGAGTTGGTCATCGGGAACGGTTATGGCGGCAACCTTCTTGCGTTTTTGCATAGTTATTTTTTCGATTTTTGCCGGTGAGAGGGCGTTGGTTATCAGTTGCTCGATATCGTCGTTCCACTCGATGATATCTATTTTCTCGTCCCCTATTTCAGAGAGAACGGCTTGTACTCGAGTGCCGCGCTGGCCGACACACGAGCCAACCGGATCAAGCCCGGGCTGGTTTGATGCAACGGCCATTTTGGTGCGGGTGCCCGCTTCTCGAGCGATCGCCTTAATCTCTACAGTGCCGCTGGCGATTTCAGGAACCTCGAGTTCAAAGAGTTTTTTAATAAAATCGGCACTCGATCGGGTAACTAACACTCTCGGTCCGCGCATCGTTTCTTCAACGGAGTAGACCAGTATCTTCAGACGCTGGCCGGGGAAGTAGTGCTGTCCCGGGATCTGGTCTGAAGCAATCATTAACCCGTTGAGTTTGCCGATATTGAGGATAACGTTTGGTCCCTCAACTTGCTGGACGTAACCGTTGATCAGTTGGCCTTGCTTATCTTTATACTCGGCAAAAAGGATTTCCCGCTCTGCTTCTCGCAGTTTTTGGGAAATTACCTGTTTGGCTGTTTGGGCGGCGATTCGCCCGAAATCATCGTGTGGAGTCAGCTCAACCTCTATCGTGTCCCCTATTTTGGCAGTTTTTTTGTATTTTTTGGCTTCCTCGGGGGTTAGCTCGGCGTGAATGTTCTCCGGCTCTTTAACCACTTCAAAGACCTGCCAGACCTTAAAACTGCCAGTGTCCTCATCTAACTTGGCTTTAATAACTTGATCGGGCTCGCCGAAATCCTTACGGTAGGCGGCGGCCACGGCCGCTTCGATGGTTTCGACTATAACCTCTTTTGGTAAACCGCGCTCATCAGCCAACTGGTTGATGGCGGCGGCAAATGGTGATATTGGCATTTGATTAAAATTAGCCGAGTATCTACCCGGCAACTAAATTCTAGCAAATCCGTCTCCGACAATCAAGAGCGATTTATTAACACCTTCAACGGGAAGACTGCAACGGAGCGCCATATTCGGCTGACTCGTTTGGGTTGTAAAACCATTCGCCATAACCACTCCAGATGAAGCAGCCGCATTATTGAGGGCGCGCGAGGTAGGCGACCCGAAATCATATCAAGCGCGCCGCCGATTCCTACTAAAATCTTAGCGCCGGTCTCTCTGCCGTGGCGATTGATCCAAATCTCCTGTTTTGGTGCCCCGTAAGCGACAAAGACAATCTCAGCCCCCGATGATTTGATAGCGGCGGCGAGTTTTGGCTCATCTGGATCTGCCGAGCTGGTACCGGCCACCTTTAATGACGGGTACAGTTTCCGAAGCTTTTGGGCGGCCATGTTTGCAACTTCGGGTTCTCCACCAAGGAGGTAAATGCTGGTTCCCAACGATTGACTCAGTCCGGCCAACTTGTAAACAAGATCAACTCCGGGCAATTTTTCTCGTTGAGGGTAACCGAGCCAACGCAGGGCAAACAATATATTGGCTGATTCGGGTAAGACCATCTTAGCGGATTTGATAGCCGCGTTTAGCTGTTGGTCTGATTGTGCTTGTAAGGCGATTTCCCCGTTTAAGGTTACTATCATCGCCGGATCACTCAACTGCAATCGCTCGCGGCAGAAATCCAAGACTTGATTCCAGTCAACCAAATCTACCGGCAACCCAAGAATCTCAGCTCGAGCTGGTTTTGAAGGCATGACTGATAACCTCAAGGGTTGTCTTGGCTGAGCGATCCCAAGAAAAGGCCTCAGCGCGTTTAAGACTTTTTTCTCGTAGAGCTTTGGCGTAATTGGGTTGGTTTAAGACTCGACTCATTGCCCCAGCCCACGAGAGCGGGTTTTTGGGCGCCAATAAGACAGCCGCATCAGCGGTAACTTCGGGCAAGGAAGAAGTATTGCTGCAAATAACAGGTAAGCCCATTGCCATCGCCTCCAGCACAGCCAAACCAAACCCTTCATACCAGCTGGGAAAAACGAATCCGGTGGCGTGTTTGAGGTAGCGAAGTAGATCGTACTGCGGCAAAAAGCCGGGCTGAATTATTTGGTTGGCTATTTTCGGCGGCAGTTGACGAATTCGGCGTTGAATCAACTCAAAACCGTAACCGTTTTTGCCCGAAAGAACTAAAGAAACAGGATTTCTCTCCCGAGCGACAATAGCAAAGGCATCGATTAGCAGTTTGAGGTTTTTCTTCTCCTCAATTCTGCCGACGTAGATGAAGTAGGCCCCCCTTATGGGCGGCTCCGGCAACTTGCGGCGCGAATTAAAAACTTCTTCATTATATGAATGGGGTATCACTGTAATTTTGTCGGGCTCGACGCGGTACTCTCTGACAAGATCTTGCTTTGTAGCCTTAGAGGGGGTGATAATCATTTTGGCTTTGGTTGCCGAAACCGCGGTTGTCAGGTCGAGATAGCGTCGTTCAAACGGCCTGTAAGAGGAGGGAAAATATTTATAAGCCAAGTCATGAATCGTAACCACAGTTGGCAACTTAGATAAAAGCGGAACCACGTGCGAGGGAATGAACAGAACATCCGGCGGCCGGACTCGTAAATGCTTAGCTAGATGAATTTGGCTCCATAGCCGTCTGCCTTGAACTATCTCCCATCTAACGTTTTCGGCGCTTGGCCAATCATCTGAGGGCAAGTGCGGTGCGTACAGGATGTATTTGTTCTTTTTATCAAGCGCTATCATATGGCGGATAAGATCGAAGGAGTAATTTTCCGGACCGGTTCTGTTGGGCTTTACTGCTCTGGAGGCGTCAATACCGACAATCATTATTGTTTTTCCCAAAGTACCGACCGGAGAAATTCGTCGAGGTGCTCAACGGCGATCCCAGCGCCTCGCACAACGCAGAGTCTGGGGTCTTCAGCCACTTGACACGGCACACCGGTTACCTTTGTCAATAAGGCGTCTAAGCCGCGAATAAGCGCTCCCCCGCCGGTCATAATCATTCCCTTATCCATAATATCGGCCGCCAACTCCGGTGGTGTCTTCTGTAAAACCTCCTTAACGGTGGCGATAATTTCGTTGAGCTGCTCCTGTACCGCATTCATCACGTCGCTTGAGTGAACGATGATGCTCTCCGGCAGACCGGTAACAGAGTTTGAACCAGAAAGTTCCATTGAGTTCTCTTTTTTCATCGGCACCACCGTGCCAATTTTTATTTTCATCTGCTCAGCGGTTTGTTCACCGATGATCAATGAGTGTTTTTTTCTGACGTAGCTAGCGATGGCTTCATCCATTTTGTTGCCGCCCACCCTAACGCTAGCGGAAGCGACCACATCCCCAAGTGAAATAACGGCGACTTCAGTGGTACCGCCACCGATATCGATAATTAGATGCCCTTCAGGCACGGCAATTGGCACCTGTGCCCCTAGAGCGGCCGCAATCGGTTCTTTGATAATGTAGGCGTTTCGAGCTCCAGCCGCCACACAAGCATCAATTACTGCTCTTCTTTCTGTTGAGGTGGCGCCAACCGGCACAGACACCATCACATCGGGGCGAAATAGCCGGAGTCGGCCTAGGACACGATTGATGAAGTATCGCAGCATCGCTTCTGTTACTCGAAAATTGGCTATTACCCCGTCCCTGAGCGGCCGCGACGCAATAATACTCTCAGGGGTTTTGCCAAGCATTCGTCTGGCCTCTTCGCCGAAAGCAACGATTTTGTTGTCCAAGGCGTCTAGGGCCGCTACAGCCGGCTCATCAATTACGATCCCTTTTGTCGGAACGTAAAGTAGAATGCTGGTGGTACCGAGATCGATTGCTAGGCGACGAACCATTTTGGAAAGTATTCTAACAGAAGAGCGGGTTGCTTGATAGTTTTACTCGTCTAAACTTATGTTTATGGCCAGCAGAAAAGAACAGCTCATAACTTGGTTAGCCGGCGTCTTAGGAGTTGTTGCCTTTTTTGTCTTTTCTTCAATGGCTATTGTTTGGGCAAACGGCTTAAAGTTCAATCCAGACACAGGTTCGTTTGAGCGGACGGTTTTAATCGCTCTGGAGGGAGATTTGGAAGATGTTACAATTTTACTTAACGGTAAGAACGTTGGCAGTAAGCTGCCCTTGAGGTTACGTAACCTACTTGCCGGCAGGTATGAGGTGGTAATAACAAAGGAGGGTTATCAAAGCTGGCGCAATACCTTTACTCTTGACGAGGGACAGGTTGGACTAATTGAAAAACCGGTTCTTATAGCTGTTAACCCATTAATCTCGACCTCAACACGCTCGGTGAAATTTGACTCCCCCACTGGGGCACTTGACGACCGGCTCAGTCTAGAAAATCTTGAACTGAGAGATCGAGGCGTCCTTACAACCAGATTTCTAGAGGAACCTTTGCAGGTAAGACGGTTTAATAATGGCTACCTCTATCAGCTCGGCAATCAATTGAGGTTATTTTTCCCCTCTGGAGACCAGGACTTTTTCGTAGCGGTCTTGCCCGCAGACACCACGGTGCCGCTGTCGCTGTTTCAGTCAACTTGGCAGGTGGCTTATCCTGATCAAGACAAAACTGTCTTAGTTAGCTTGACCGTACCTTCTCAAGAACTCTAACGGGGCCTAGGAAGAGATTCTCCCAGATACGGGCCAGAGGTCTGTTCGCCGCTGATTGCCCCCTCAACAAGTTCAGCGCGAACGATTAAACGGCTGCGGGTGGTGCCGATCGGATAACAGGTGATTAGGGTAAGACCCGGATAGCTTGTTTTCTCTAACACGCTTAGCTCTGAGGGCGAGACGACCTTGGTTTCAGTTACTAGGTAACGGTAGCGAACAGAACCGTGAGGAACGATTATCTCGTGTCCCAGTGAGAGCTTATCTAGAAGCGAAAAAACGGTTTTGTATTCGCCCGGCGCCCAAGGGAAATTGGATGAATGACCCAGTAAAACCAGATTTCCTACTTGCCCGGGCAGTGCGGTCCCCTGATATTGCACTACTCCCCTTTCCAAGTCAGTCAGGATTGCTTCATATGAGCCGCCGTAAATAACTGGTGCCCGTAAGCCGATCGCTGGGATAATGATCTCGTCTGGATACTGTATAACCGGTTGCGCCGGTGGCGGGGGTGGATTTTCCGCTGTAGTTTCAGCGCCTCGCGCGGTGTACTGAAGCCGCTCCCAGTAGGCCGGGCCGTTAATGAGCAGAAATGAAGTCAAGAAAGTTAGAGCTAAGTACGAGATTGCGCTGAGGGACTTCCCGACAGAGCGCCAAAACCTAACCGCTTTGGTTTCTAACCTAAGAAATTTCTTTAAATCTGATTCTTCAAAAGTAACTTGTTTCATTGTTTGGTGCCGGGAGAGGGAGTCGAACCCTCACTCCCTTACGGGAAGTGGTTTTTGAGACCACCCTGTCTACCGTTCCAGCACCCCGGCACAAGTTAATTGTACCTGTTGACGGGGCTGTTTTCCACTAATAACGCACCCGAGCGACACCCTCTCTGAGAATCACTCGTCTTCCTTGTCTGATATCGACGACAGTCGACGGAGGGTATTGGGGTAACTTACCGGCGTCTAAAATTAAGTCCGGTTGGTAGATTTTATTTGAGAACTGACGCTGAATTTCCTCTACAGAGTAACAACTCGGTAATTCTGAAATATTTGCAGAGGTGGCTGTGAAGGGGGTGGATATTAGATTAGAAAGCGCTCTGGTTAGGGTGTTGTCAGGAATTCTGACTCCGACTGACTGGGAATCAAACGGGGCTTCCGGTTTTGCTTGCAAGATGAAGGTGAAAGGCCCCGGTAAGTTTTTGGTTAGAATTTTTTCCTGCTGCTGGTCAACGTAAGCCCACTGTTTTACCTGATCAAGGTTACGAAAGATCAAACTGATCTCTTTATCGGCAGGACGCTGTTTTATCTTATAGAGGCGTTCAATTGCTTCCGGCTTGGTTGCTGAAGTTGCCATGCCGTAACAGGAGTCACTTGGAAAAATAACCACCGCTCCTGCCTCTATTAACCTGGCGGCTGAGGCCAAAGTTGTCTCGTCTGGGATGTCTTTGTCGATCGGTTTCACTACCATTTGACAAGTGAAGTTTACCTGAAAAGTAGTAAAATGTTAAGGGTCTCGGCCGGTTTGGGCCTATAGGTAAGTGGTATACCGGGTCATTCGCATTGACCAGTCGCCAGTTCGATTCTGGCTAGGTCCACAGGTTCTTTTCAACTGTTTCAATAGAGGTTATCGTGGATTTATGGCTCAGGATCAGATTGTTGTGCTTGACGAGCAAAAGATGCTCGAGAAAATAATGGATTTTCCTAATCAGCTCGAGAAAGCTTGGACAAGTTACTGGATAAAAGATCTTGGCCTCGATAAATCGTCAATCAGTCATGTGATTTTAGTCGGTATGGGCGGTTCTGGTATCGCTGGGGCTTTAGCGGCCGAGCTGGCTGGTTCACAGGCCAATATGACGGTAACAACTTGGAACGATTACCAACTGCCCGCGTTTGCTGACAATCGGACTCTTGTTGTTGCTATCAGCTATTCTGGTAATACCGAGGAAACAATCGATGCCTTGAGAGCGGCGCATCAAAAAAACATCCCCGCGATTTGCATAACCAGCGGCGGCAAACTGAAGGAGGTAGCCGCCATAGGCGCTAACAAGGTGTTAGAAATTGATTATCAAGCCCCTCCAAGAGCTGCTCTCGGTTGGCTATTCGGGGCAGTGCTGACGATACTGGGCAAGCTTGAAATTGCCCCCGTTACCGAAAAATACTTCTTTGACGCGTTAGAAGCGCTTAAGAAGGTTGTCAGCCAAAACACCTTTAAAGAAAAAGCTCAGAAACTGGCGATAGAACTTAATAACAAAATACCTTTAATCGTCGCTTATCAGCCGCTGACCTCTTTAGCGAAGAGGTTTGCTAATCAAATAAACGAGAACGCTAAGACTTTTGCCGTTGCCGCTTGTCTGCCAGAAGCAAATCATAATTTGATTGTTGGGCTTGATTATCCGAGCCCCGAAAAGTTGGTGGTTTTGTCCGTCGAGTCAAAGTTCGGCTTTTCCCGCAACGCGGCTCGCAGTAAAGTATTAACCAAACTGATGCGCGAAAAAGAAATTTCCCACATTCCCCTGCTGGTGAATTCAGCCAACCCGTTGGCTGAACAGCTGCTGTTTTTGCATTTTGCCGACCTTGTTTCGTATTATTTGGCTGGAGTCTACGGGGTGGACCCAACCCCGATTGAAGTGGTTGATAAGTTAAAAAAGGAGTTGGAGAAATTATAGATGGCGTCAATTGTTAAGGTTTGGGGAGAAGCTATCCACGACTCGCGAGGCGACGATACAGTACAGGCGTCAGTTCAATCAGATAACGGGTTGGTCTGCTCAGCGGCTGTTCCCTCAGGGGCGTCCAAAGGCAGTTACGAAGCGGCTACTGTCGAGCCCAGCCAAGCCGTTAAGAACATTGAACAAGAGCTTGCGAGTGTGCTTATCGGCAAAGAACCTTTTGACCAAGCGGCTCTTGATCGATTGATGATAGAGCGAGACGGTACCGCCAACAAAGGACGACTTGGGGCTAACGCAATTTTAGGTGTCTCGATGGCAATCTCTAGGTTAGCGGCAGAGTTGAAACAAGTGCCGCTCTATCAGTGGATCGGCGAGCTGGATAACAGACGGGGTTTCAAAGTACCGATCCCGATGATGAACCTGATAAACGGCGGCAAACACGCCCAGAACAACCTTGATATTCAAGAGTTTATGATTGTTCCCGATCTGGTCAACGGCTACCATAACCAACTTTCGTGCGGGAAACTGGTTTTTAGCACGCTGGGTGAGCTGATGAAGGCCGATCACCTCTCCTTAGTTGTCGGTGACGAGGGCGGTTATGCGCCCGATCTTGACACTAACGAGATGGCTTTAGATTATCTTGTTCGAGCAATTGCCCAGTCCGGCTACAAAAAATGGGACGAAGTTTCTCTGGCACTTGACGTGGCCGCCTCAAGTTTACCGCCGACATTTCAGATTAGCTCGAGCCGTTATCTTGGTTTGTTGAAGGACTTTCCTGTCCTCTCTCTGGAAGACCCCTTCGATGAAGAAGATTGGCCAAACTGGGTCAATTTTTTGCAAGAGATGGAGGCAACCAACGCCACGACCAAAAAGTTGATGCTCGTTGGCGACGACCTTTTCGGTACCCATCCGGAAAGACTTAAACGAGGTATCGACGAAAAGGCCGCCAATTCAATTCTGATAAAGCTCAATCAAATAGGGACTGTTAGCGAAACTATGGAAGTTGCTCGAGTAGCGCGGGAGGCCGGCTTTGTAACGATCGTGTCCCATCGCTCCGGCGAAACGTTAGACGACTTTATCGCTGATTTTGCTGTTGGTATCGGGGCTCAGTTTATAAAAACTGGCGCGCCAAACGATTCGCATTCAGAGCGGATGAGCAAATATCACCGATTGCTAATTATTGAGCAACAGCTTTTAGGATATGGGACAGGCAGTGATAAGGCCTAAGCCGGTCGTTCTGGCTGTGATTGACGGTTGGGGCGTCGCCGTACCATGGGGCGGCAACGCTTCTAGTTTGGCCAAGACCCCGTTTTTTAATCTGGCCAAACAGCGCTATCCGTATACAACGCTCCTAGCATCAGGAGCGGCAGTTGGGCTGCCGCCGAACGAGCGCGGTAATTCTGAAGTTGGGCACTTAAATATCGGCAGCGGCCAAATCGCTCACGAAGCTCTGCCTGCCATCACAGAAGCTATTAACGACGGCAGTTTTTTCACCAATCCAGTTTTAGTTAAGGCATTTGAACAAGCCAACAGTTCCGGTAGAGCCGTTCACATAATGGGGTTAACCTCAAACGGAGGCATTCACAGCCATATTGACCATCTTTTTGCCCTGCTGGATATGGCAGAAAAGCTGGGCACGAAGGAAATCTGTATTCATGTTATTACCGATGGACGCGACACGCCGCCTTTTGTCGCCCAAGAATTTTGCGCTAAAGTCAACGAAAGACTTCGTCAACTCGGTCGCGGAAGGATCTGTACTGTTATGGGGCGCTACTTCGCCATGGATCGAGATCATCGCTGGGACAGGATTCAAAAAGCTTACCGAGCCATTACCGAGGGGGTCGGTCCAACTGCCCGAACTGCCGAGGCGGCGGTGGCTGCCGCTTATCGAGACGGGTTTTCCGATGAGTTCATCCCGCCGACAGTTATTCAGGGTGAGAACAACAGTTTTAGACCGCTGCAAGACGGAGATTCGCTTATTTTCTACAATTTCCGGGGAGATCGGGCCAGAGAAATAACGCAAGCCCTCGTCCAGCCGTACATAGATGACTTCCCCCGAATTAAAAGAATTAACAATCTCTACTTTGTTGGGTTCACTTATTACAAAGAAGGACTGCCGATTGAGGTCGCGTTTCGTCCTAAAAACGTGGAGTTTCCTTTAGCTAGAGTGATTTCTGAGGCAAATTTAAAACAGCTCCACGTGGCAGAGAGTGAAAAATACGCCCATGTTACCTACTTTTTCAACGCCGGTCATGAGGATCCGTACCCGAGTGAAGATCGGGTTGTAGTTCCCTCTCCCAAAGTTTCAAGCTACGACCAAACCCCGCAAATGGCCACCAAAGAAGTAACCGCCGAAGTTTTAAAGGGAATCGATAAGTATGACTTTATCATCCTCAATTACGCCGCTCCGGATATGGTTGGGCACACGGGCAATTTGCGCTCTGCTATCGCGGCCTGCGAAGCGGTTGACCAGAGCTTGGCTGAAATCGGACAAGAGGTGGAGCGCCGAGGCGGCGTGTTTATCGTCACGGCCGATCACGGCAACGTTGAGCTGATGGTTAATGTCAAAACCGGCGAGCCCGACACCGAGCACAGCGCGAACCCTGTCCCGTTTTTGCTAGTAAGTCCGCACTTTCTTAACAGACAGCTGCGAAACGATGGTAAACTTTCTGATATCGCACCAACTCTTATTGAAATTATGTCTTTAAGTAAACCCCAAGAAATGACTGGTCAGTCATTATTAATGAGTACAACTCCAGCCAGCTCAGCCGCGACGGGTGTTGACGCCTCTACGCAGGCGACTGAAACGGCTCCTGCCACCAGATAAGAGCGGATTTTTGAGGTATAATGCGGTTCGAGGGCCGTTGGCTCAGTTGGTAGAGCGCCTCCATGGCATGGAGGAGGTCACCGGTTCGAATCCGGTACGGTCCACCAAATTTGATTTGACGAAGAAACAAACCCCCGCACGGCTCCGCCGCGCGCATGGGCGGACATTTCCGCAAGGAAATGCCACGGCTTTCCGAATTCCCCCGCCAGCATTCCCGCCGCTATGCGGCGGTTCGAGCCGATGTCCACAAGAAAATCTTTCATCCCCGAAAGATTTTCTTGTTTGATGAGATTTTCGGCTTGGTTGGCCTCAATAATCCAGTTTCGCATGAGTTCGAGCCAATGATTGCCTTTTCGTTCAAAATCACTCAATTTTTCCTCAAGCGACTTCTTTTCCGACATCAGCGCGTTCTTGCGCTCGGTATATTCTGACAACTCCAACGCTTCGCCAAGATATGCGTTTGTAAGCCGCTCCAAACGCGCTGTAATGGCGGAAATATCAGTTTTGAGATTTTGAACGAAAAGGTCGGACGATTGGCGGGATTTTGTTTGCTCGCTTTCAAGGCGAGCAAGATATTTGTCTCGCCATTCGTCCGGCAAAGAAACTTTTTGACAAAGCTCTTTAACCTGCTCGGCTAATGCCTCCTCCCGCAAAAAGCGGTTTTCAGTACACGAAATAGCTTTGCTCTTGTGGGTGCAACGATAATAGACGAACTTCAAACCACTTTTCTTGATATGTCGCTCGGCAGTTATGGCATAGCCACATACGCCACAAGTAGCAAAACCTAAAAACTGAAAATTCTTTGGTCCTCGCTTTTTGCGGGGTTTTCCGTTTGCCACCAATGCCGCTTGGATTTTGTCAAAAAGTTTCTTTGAAATCATTGGCTTATGCGATCCGGCATGCACCTCGCCCCGATATTGAAAATGTCCGTAGTAGAAAGGATTGGTCAAAATATGATGAACGGAAGCAAGGGCGAGGGGCTTGCCGGTTTTACCAACCAAGCCGACAGAAAACATTTTGCGCTGAATACCAGTGAGCGTAAATTGTCCCGTAGCAAAAGCCTCCAAACATTCTTTTACTTTCGCATAGGTCTTTTTGTCCGGCTCAATCGTGCGAAGTCGCGGCTCGTTAAATAACCGATTGGAGCTTTTGCCGATAACTCACCACGGCGTATCTTTTGCCGTATACCGCGCAAAATGTTTTCTCGCAAATTGTCGGTGTAATATTTTGCTTGTCCGAAAGCGACACTCAACATAAATTTTCCTTGGGGTGTCGCTTCGAACCAAAATGTAGGGAATTTTAGCGTGGTGATTTTGCCAGTATCAACGAGATATATCACCCTACCGCCGTCTACCGAATTGCGAGCGAGACGATCGGGATTCCACGCTAAGATTCCCTGTGCAGTGCCTTTTTCAATTTCGCCAAGCATTTCGTTAAAAATTTCCCGACCGGGTTCTTTTGCCGTTTTACTCTCGTGATACTCACGAACAACAAACAACCCCTGTTGCTTGGCGTATTCCCGAAGCTCCGTCAATTGCGCCTCAATGCTCAAAACTTGGCGTTCTTCGTCCTCGTTAGATTTTCTGCAATAGATAAAAAATTTTGTCATAGCTTCAGGAATTAAATCGATAAAGGCATTGCACTTACACCGACAATTTGCAATCTCATCAGACATCGGCTCACGCGGGCTTTGCCCGCGTCCCAAATTCCATTTGGGGAACCGCCGCATAGCGGCGGGAATGCTGGCGGGGGAATAATGACGACGCCCCAAAAACCAGACTGGACGGAATTTTACAGAATCACCAAGAACAGACCGCCCTCTGAGCTTCTCGTTAAAGCACTTAGTTACGTAGCAACAAAACGAAAGGCGATTGACATCGGAGGTGGTGCGCTAAAAGACACTCGATATCTCCTTGATCAGGGTTTTGATGTAGCTGTGGTCGATAAAGAGGATTTGATGACAAAAGAAGCCGAAGCTATTAAGTCAGATAAGCTCCATTATGTAGTTTCTACCTTTGCTGATTTTGAATTTCCCAAAAATGAATACGATATTGTTTCTGCCATGTATTCCTTACCCTTTAATCCCCCACACAGTTTTGATTTTGTTTTTCACAAAATAAAATCATCACTGGTAAAGAACGGGGTATTTTGCGGCCAATTTTTTGGTATCCGAGATGAATGGAGCACAAACCGAGAGATGACTTTTCACACACGGGAAGGGGTGGAAAATTACTTTCCGGCATGGAGGTTGTTTTAATAGATGAAGAAGAGAAGGACAGCAAGACAGCAACCGGCACACCGAAACATTGGCACATTTTTCACTGCATTTCCAGAAAACTATGAGTTATCTTTATCACGCTGTTCCGAAAAATTTACAGGGCAGTATTCTTTATCCGCTTAACGAACTTAAGGAAAAACATCCTGATAATTACAAGAAACAATTAAGTAAATATGTCGGTCGCGAGCGCATAATTCAACAGCGAATTCCAGTGCTTGATTGTTTGTGGAACGATGTCTTACATTTTTCGGCAGTCAATCCGATAGATATAAAACAAGCCCTTGTTGAAGCTGGCAGAAAGCCAGATTTTACCATGAGTTACTATAAAATTGATCCAAAATTGATTGAGCCGAAAAACGCGGTCGTATATTTATACGCTCAAGTCGATATCAAGGACAAAATGAACAGGGAAAACTTTGTCCCATATAATCCAGACAGAGTTATAAATTTCTCTAAAATGCCGCAAGACACAAGAGATTACTACAAGGAGATGGTGAGTCAGGGGTTGCGTCCTCTGCTCTATCATAAAATCCCTCACATACTTTACAGGGGCACCCTAGACACAGCTAACCTGCCAATCACCGTCGTTTAGCCGGTAGCCAATCACTTAATCTACGCGTATTTTTGGGTATAATGTCTGCGAACCTTAACAAGGGACAATCATCCAAGTCTCAATCACGAGCAAAGTTCGACCGCAGTGAATAACTGCAAGGAGGTACCGTCAGATGTCTGAACAAGCCACTTCAAACTCTACCGAATGGTGTGATCTCATTAGGGACATTAAGGAAAACGTAAGCGATGGTAGGGGTAGACTCGCGCTCGCCGCCGAACACCCCAATGTAAAGCCGCGGTTTGTTTCCTTCATTGATCAGCTAGCATACGAATTCGAGTGTATCCAACAACTCAGGGTTCTGACTGCTTGGGCAAAGGTCACATTAGCCACAGACGATTCTAAGACCAGACTATTGAACTGCCTTCGTGAAGAGGGTTTCCACATCTCTCACAAGGCAGAAGGCATAATTCACCAGGAGGCATTCCGCATCAGTACCGAACGGACAACCATCGGGCTTTACAGGCGCAGGGTTGACGATTTGGGGTTCAGGAGTGGTGCCCGATTTGACGAAATCTTAGCGAGACTCGATCAAGCCGGCTTCTGTACATGCCCAAATGAAACCCCGCTCCAGCTAAGGAGACATTACAAAGAGCAGCCCAAAAACGAGTGGCTGACCGTAATCAGCGAACCGATTGTCGGCCCGGATGGCGAGCCCTCAATCCTAACTGTGGCCAACAACTCCAACGGACTCTCTGTCTATGGGAGATACGCTCGCCCGGATAGTTTGTTCCTCCCGGAACAGCAGCTCGTCTTCTGCCTTAAGTAATCTCGTCAACCAGAAAGGGTCGCATCCGCGACCCTTCTTCTTAAAAGAGCCGATCGAAAAAAGCGAAATTGAAATCTGGTGAAAAATGAGGTAAGCAGGTATTTGATCTTTTACAAGGAGACAGGCCGTAATGGATAAATCAGTTTCTGCTGAGACCATCACTAGGATATTCGAAAAGACTGTGCCACCAGGTGTTGAACACCCAAGACTCCAAGCGGAGTGTCAGGCTCTTTTTAGCCGACTCGCAAATGAAGCTCGCGCTGTAGAGCAAATCAAGGGACGAGAACCTTGGCTGTCAATATTGATCGGGAGTCGCTCTAAAGAGAGTCTAATAAGGGCTGTTCTCGGGAGGGGTCACCAAATCTCGAGGAAGAGCTTGGGTTACATTCGTGGCGCAAGTTTTGCTGTAGAAACACAGCCACGTCGAATCGAGCTAGTTAACGCTACTATGACTGAGCTTCGAATTCCCGGTGTTGCTCGATCCGGTTACGCACCGAATCAAGACGTTTACTCTTGGCTCGATGATTTTGGTTTCGAACCTTGCCCTGTCGAGACCGCCTTACAGCTTTGCTTAAACGCTGGCAACGTTCTGACAGATGAGCAGCTAACAATCGTTACCAGACCATTACCAGATCACATTGATGGTTCAGTCCCCTGCCTCACACGGCTTTCCGGTAAATACCTGATCGAAGAACGCTATGCTTACTTGGATTACCTTTGGCGAAGTAGCGACAGACTAGTTTTCTGCCGGAAAACGACTACCTGACCGAGAAAAAGGCCGCCGATGGCGGCCTTTTTCTATTAGCAGCTCGACAGGGATATGTCAAAGGGCTGTAGAGTTCTACAGCCCTATAGGGTTTCTAGCGGCTTTGGCGCCGTGGCCGAGGTCGGTTTGAATCGACACCCCAGCTTGGCAGAGGGGACACTCTTCCTTGCTCCAGTCCTTCATCCCTATCTCAAGCAGGGCAATTAAGGGGTTGATCTTCAGTTTGGGGGGTTGTTTTTCGCTGCTGCGCTTGACCAACACGGCGGCTCCGACAACGTTGCCCCCTTTAGCTTCGACTTTCTCAGCCAGCGTTTGGATGGTTTGTCCCGTTGTCAGGACGTCGTCAACAATCAAGACTCGTTTTCTGGAAATCAGATCCAAAAACGTCGGTCTCAGCTCGAGATCACCTGATGTGAAGGCAAACTCAACTTCGGTCTGCCGATGTTGGCCTAGTTGTAACGATACCAGTAACCCTAAGCCGATTGCTCCGTAGGCCGGCGCCAAGACTAGCTCAGTATTGATTGAGTGGTCAAGGATACGCTCAGTTAGTCCTTGGGCGAAGTTGTCGAGATGCTCGGGAAACTGATAGAGCTTGTCTTTATTGATATAGGCCGGCAAATGTCGCCCGCTGGTGCCGATAAAGTGCCCTTCTCTGATGGCGCCTATTTGGCGCAATATATCAAGATAGTCGCCATGTTCCATTTCTTATTCTCCGTAGGTTGAGGTGCGCGACTAAGTCGCGTTAAGATTCTAACCTTAATTTCTGGCTAAGACAACAAAAAGCGAAGAAGTAATCTCCGCTTTTTGCCTCATTTACTCCTTTGAAGCTTATGACTGACCGGCAGAACCCGATCCGGACTTCATAAAGACAGTAATCAGACTCCAAATCGCCGCCAAACCGACGAGAACATAAATTATCCTGCCGATTGCTGAACCGATGCCAAAAATGCTGTCAACTAAGTTGTAGTCAAAGGCGCCTACCAACCCCCAGTTTAAGCCACCAACAAAAAGCAGGATCCAAACCACCCAATCCATTCCGCTCATCTTCATCTATATCACCTCCCCTCCCACCATTTACCTCAGATTGCATAATTAATTACCGATTGGCAAGAGCCGCTTCTCAACCGGCGTTAAAATACCTAAAATACAACCAGATGAAAGATTTTTATGACCACGCCGCCATCGAGAGTAAGTGGGCTGATTACTGGCAGCGTCACCGCACAGCCAAAGCCGATTTAAGTAGCCCGACGAAAAAGTTTTACTGCTTGGATATGTTCCCTTACCCATCCGGGGAGGGTCTGCATGTCGGGCACTGGCGCGGTTATGTCCTGAGTGATTTTTACGCTCGGGTTAACAAAATCCAAGGCCAAAATGTTTTTCACCCAATGGGCTTTGATGCCTTCGGCTTGCCCGCGGAAAATGCGGCCATCAAGCACAAATCACATCCGCGGCAGTTTACGGAGAAAGCGATTACCACGTTTAAGCATCAACTCCGCCAGCTTGGCGCTATGTACGACTGGTCCGCCGAGGTTAACACTAGCGACCCAAGTTACTACAAATGGACGCAGTGGCTCTTCCTGCAGTTTTACAAGCACGGCTTAGCCCAAAAACGGCTGGCGCTGGTTAATTGGTGCCCGAAAGACCAAACCGTATTAGCCAACGAGCAAGTAGTTGACGGACGGTGCGAGCGCTGCGGCAGTCAAATTACCAAAAAAGAGTTGAGCCAGTGGTATTTATTGATTACTAAGTTTGCCGATGAACTGCTGGAGGGGTTAGACGGTTTGGACTGGCCAGAAAATGTTAAGGAGCTGCAACGAAATTGGATTGGGCGCTCGGAGGGGTTGGCGGTAACGTTTGCTACCGAAAAGTCCGCCCTTGAGGTATTCACAACCCGTCCTGAAACAATTTACGGCGTTAACGCTATAGTGTTGGCACCGGAGCATCCGAGCGTAATAAAGTTAATCTCACCTTCTGTAAAAAAACAGGTGCTTGAGTACATAGAGCAGAGCCGAACAAAATCAGAGCTGGATCGGCAAAAGGATGATACCGATTCCAAGTCCGGTTGTTTTATCGGTACTTTCGCCAAGCACCCCCTAACAGGGGATAGATTGCCCATCTGGGTAGCAGATTACGTTCTTCCTGATTACGGCAAGGGGGCAATTATGTCCGTGCCGGCGCACGATCAGCGAGATTACAGTTTTTCTCGTACCAATAACCTACCCGTTACAGAAGTAATTAAGTCTTCTGGTCAAATGCCCCCACACCATGGTCCGGGAAAAATGATTAACTCAGCTGAATTTAACGGTTTGGATAGTCAAATCGCCAAAGCGCAAATCGCAGAAAAATTAATCAAGTCGGGTTTAGCTAAGAACGAAGTCAGCTATCGAATCAGGGATTGGTTGGTGTCGCGTCAACGCTACTGGGGCGCGCCAATTCCTATTGTCTACGACCGAGTTGGCGCGGCCAAGCCGATCAAGGAAAAACACCTGCCGCTACTTTTACCGGATGATGTTGACTTTCTCCCCGGCGGAATCAGCCCGCTGGCAAGGTCACAGCGATACAAAGACTTAGCCGAAAATCTCTACGGTGAGGGGTCAAGGTTTGACTCCGACACGCTTGATACTTTCGTCGACTCCTCTTGGTACTACCTGCGCTATTTGAGCGCCGATAGGCACGATATCCCGTTCGATAAGAAAAAAGTCAGCCAATGGATGCCGGTTGATCTTTACGTCGGCGGTATTGAGCACGCCGTGCTACACCTGTTGTACGCTCGTTTTGTCTATCGGTTTCTTATAAAGTTTGGCTATCTGGGGAGCCGGCTCAAAGAGCCGTTTAAAAGATTGTTCAATATCGGCATGGTTACTAAAAATGGCGCCAAGATGAGTAAAAGCAAGGGCAATGTTGTCTCAGCCGATTTTTTGGTGGAGAGCTGGGGGGCGGACACGGTACGCGGCTATGAGCTGTTTATCGGCCCGATGGATGAGGCCGCTGAATGGCAAACTAATGGGCTAAACGGAATTCACCGGTTTTTGATAAAACTTCACAAGCTAACTCCTCTTGTTCGTGAAAAAGAGATTGCTCATCAACGGCAAATGTTTGACGGATATTTGGACAAAATTTCCGTAATGCTGAAGGCGTTTAGATTGAATACCTATCTTGCCGAAGCAATGAAGCTTGTTAACTCGCTGCAGACAGAGTCCGAGATTGACCGAAATGTCTACTCAAACCTGATAATCACTCTCTCTCCCGCCTGCCCCCACTTGGCTGAAGAGTTATGGGAACAACTTGGCAACGATCGATCAATATTTGCCAACAACAACTGGCCTCGGCCGTTCGGCCAAGCCGCGAAACCGGCTTTAAAAATTCTCCTAAACCAAAAATTTATTGGATCGTTGGAAGGCAGTTTCACTGAAGACAATCAAGCTTTGGAAGCAGCCCTGCGTCACCCAAAACTGGTCGGAAAAATCAAACCCAGCCAAATTGCCAAAACAATTTTCAAGACCGATAAGATCATCAACATTATCACTAAGTGATGCCTGTTAATCGGTGAATTAATTGGTATAATAACAAGCATGGCTGAACCAAAAAAGAAGCTCTCAAAAACAAGAACACATCTACGCCGATCAAATATAAAGGTTGATCTAGTGCCGAAGTCGGTTTGTTCACATTGCAAAGAGGTGATCCGGGCTCATCAGGTTTGCAATAAATGTGGTTACTACAAAGGCAAACTAGTTCTAAAAAAAGTCCCGACCGCCCCCAAAGCAGACGCCCAACAGCAAGATAAAACAGACTCAACTTAAAGATGTCAGTCAATCGGCACCTATCCCGTACAGTGGCAATGCAGGCCCTCTACGAGTGGGATTTTCATCCGGAAAAAGACATCATTGAAATCGCTGATCGAGTCAAAGATCCTGTTGCCAAAGATGTTGATGACGAATACCTGCACCGGGTCGTTAAGGGAGCTAAGGAATCCATGGCAGAGATAGACAAATTAATCGAAAAAGCCGCCCCTGACTGGCCGCTGGAGCAGATATCGGTAATAGATAAAAGCATTCTTAGACTTGCCGGCTACGAACTGCTAAAAGATAAGGACATTCCGCCGAAAGTTGCGATCAATGAGGCAGTTGAGATTGCCAAGACCTTCGGTGGCGAAAACTCCTCTAAATTTATAAACGGGGTCCTGGGGACTCTTTACAGGCAAAGCGATCGATACGTTGAAGAAGATGAAAAACAAGAAGAATCTAGTTGAGCTCGAGGAGAAGCTTGGTTTTAAGTTCACCGACCAGAAGCTGCTTCAGCAGATCTTTATCCACCGATCTTATCTGAACGAAATTAAAGGTGGTGATTTGGCTCACAACGAGCGACTAGAATTCTTGGGAGACGCGGTTTTGGAGTTAGTGGTAACCGAACACCTCTATGAAACATACGATAACCCAGAAGGAGAGTTAACTAATTGGCGTAGCGCCATCGTTAGAGGAGAGATTCTGGCCGAAACGGCCAATGAGCTCGGACTTGGCGATTATCTAATGTTAAGCCGAGGTGAGGAAAAGAGCGGCGGACGCAACCGAAATCTAATTTTAGCCAACACCTTTGAAGCGTTGATTGGCGGCATCTATTTAGATGCCGGTTACGAGGCGGCAGGGCAGTTCATTCACAAGCACCTGATTGCTAAACTACCCAATATAATTGCCCATCAGCTACATATTGATCCTAAATCCAAACTCCAAGAAATTTCCCAAGACAGATTTTCTCGCACTCCGGAATATAAAACTTTAAAAGAAGAAGGCCCAGATCACGCCAAAACTTTTGAAGTCGGTGTTTACGTCAACAAGAAATTACTAGCCAAAGGCAGCGGGTCCTCCAAACAAAGAGCGGAACAGAACGCCGCGGCTAACGCTCTAAAGAAATTAACGAAAGCGACCTAACGGCCGCCTCGTTAATTTATTCCTGATTGTTGTCTTACTTTTGGCGAAGCTCTTCTCTAACGCGTTTGGCTAATTCGTTCATGTGGCTTTGCAGTCCCAAACCAAGCGACAGTCCGATGCCGATGGCCAGCGCCGCAACTATGCCAACGAACATAATTAGTGAGAACTCTCGCGGTACGCCGAGGGCAAACAGCGAGGTTACTAGAATGAAGGTGTACAGTGACCAGCGGACAATCGTTTCCAGAATTTTAGAGATTGTAAAGCCAAGTGATTCAGAAACTGCTCGGGTTAGTCTGGATACCGCTTCGGTGAATATTGAACCGAATAACACCAACAGAGCGACAAACAGTACGGTTGGAATGTAGCCAAGTATTGACTCTATAAAGCTAGAGACACCCTCAATCCGTAAAACTACACTGGCAGGTAGCAGGAATGCCAAAACTGTAACCCACTTAACAAAGTCAGCTGAGATCATGCTGACATCTGTGCGCAGCTTGGCTTTCTTAAGTGCCGCAGTTAGACCAGACTGGTCAGCCAAGTTCTGTAACTTAACGGCCTTGAGCACCTGTACAACAATATAATGCAGTATCCAAGCGACAATTAGGCCGACCAAAACTATGATTAACGCCCCAACAATATTTGGGACGAATTCCAAAACCCGGTTCCACAACTCAAGGAGCGTTTCGCGGGTTTCAATCCCCCACAGATCGATTGCTCTTTCTTTTTCCATTATTCCCCTTTCTACTAATTATTTGTAAATATTTCTATTTACTTGATAAACCTATTTATTTACTAGAATTCCTTATTACTATACCGATATTTGTTTTTGTCAAGACCTACATATGACTTCAGTACTGTTTAATCTCAACGTTAGTCGACGCCCAGTCAAATAGCTGCTTCATTACTTTTGCCGATGCTGTTGGTGTGTACTCGTAAGTATTCATAACTACCCCGACCAGAGTATGCCCACTGTGATCAAAAGCGGCGACTAGGCAGTGACCCGCCTCATAAGTAAACCCAGTCTTAATGCCAACGGCGTCCTGAAAATAATAGGCCGTTTCGGGGCGAACGAGCCGGTTAGTGTTCTCCAGCTGGAAGACCTCACCATCGAGGGCAGTAATTTCAGTATTGGAAGTTTGTACAATCTTCCGCAAAACTGGGTGCCTGAGCAATTCTCTGGCTATTTGTGAGAGCTCAAACGGTGTTGAGCGTCCGTTATCGTCGAGACCAGCGGGATCCATAAAGCGAGTTTGTTTTAAGCCCAAATCGCGAGCGAGTTGATTCATAGAATTAATAAACTGGCTGTCATCTTCCCCGGATTGGCTATAGCCAAAAGCTATGGCATAGGCGGCGTCGTTACCGGAAGCAATTAGCATGGCTTTTAGAAGATCGATCGTTTTGAGCCGCTGCCCATCCTTTAGTCCAATTTTTGCTCCGCTGACGTTAACTGCTTGACTACTAACAGTAATGACGTTATTTAAATCCATCTTTTTAACAACAACTAACGCGCTCATCATTTTGGTTGTCGAAGCGATAGGAATCGGATTGTGAGCCCCTTGCCCCAGCAGAATTTCGTTAGTTTCACCGTCTAAAAGCAGGTAAGCACGCGAGTTAACGAAAGGCAAGCGTGAACTGGGATTAATTGCGGTGTAAGTCTGAATATCGCCAAGCAGCTCCGGTAGGGAGTTGTTGACGGATGTTTGGGCGCTCTGGAGCGATTGAGTAATCTTCGGCGGTTCTTGGGCTGTTTTAGTTGTAAGGATTGCTATACCAGCAACAACAACCAGCGCGACCATCGCTGATGGTAACCTAAAGTAACTCATTAACTATCAAGTTTTAAGCCAAGCTCTTTGAGTTGTTCTGGATCGACCTCACTTGGCGATGACATCATCAAATCTCTTCCATCACCAGCTTTAGGGAAAGCAATCACTTCCCTTATACTTTCCTCGGCGCAAAGAATCGCGTAAAGCCTGTCTAAGCCGAAAGCAATGCCTCCGTGGGGAGGTACTCCGTAGCTGAAAGCTTCAAGTAAGTGACCGAACTTCTCCTGAATCTCACCTTTTTTGTGGCCAAGAAAAGCAAATACTTTTTCCAGTAATTCTGGCTCGCTAATACGCAAACTGCCGCCGGCTATCTCGGCGCCGTTAAGAACTAAATCGTACTGGGTTGAGATGGCCTGTTCTGGTTTACTCTCGAAGTTATCAATAAAGTCTTTTTGGGGACGGGTAAAAGGATGGTGTGAGCTCTGGAATCGCTGGCGCTCCTTACTCCACTCAAACAACGGAAAATCAACGACAAAAGCAAATGCCAATTCTTTGTTGTTGTTTTTATCGCGGCGCAAGTCTGGCTTATCTGTTTTGTGTTTTGATATAACCTCGCGATAGCTTAACCTCGGGAAAGTCTCGAACGTCAACTTATGTGATGGGCATACCTTTGTTACAACCTTTTTAACAACCTCTTCGGCAACAGCTAAGACATCTTCCTGTTCGGCAAAAGCCATCTCAATATCAAGTTGGGTAAATTCTGGTTGTCTGTCCCCTCGAGAATCTTCATCCCGAAAACAACGGGCGATTTGAAAGTATTTTTCTACTCCGGCAACCATCAGCAGCTGCTTATATTGTTGGGGTGATTGGGGCAAGGCATAAAACTTACCGGGCTCAATGCGGCTGGGAACGAGATAATCTCTAGCACCCTCAGGAGTCGACTTGGAAATGTATGGCGTCTCAACCTCTAAAAACCCTTCCTTACCTAGGAAATCGCGAATAACCAAATTGGCCGCGGAGCGTAGTTTAATATTTCGAGAAAGGTTGGGGTTTCGAAGATCAAGATAGCGATACTTAAGTCTGACTGACTCATCTACTTTTGAGCCGTCAATAGGAAAGGGAAGAGTTTTAGCTTGGCTAAGGATCGTTAACTTTTTTGCTTGGAGCTCGACAGTCCCGCTGGCAATGTTTTTATTGACTATTGCTAGCGGGCGTTTTACAACAACCCCGGCAACCTCTACCACCGATTCTGGCGTAGCTTTCTCGGACGACTCCAATAACTTACCCGTAAAGACGACTTGCGTGAGTCCATCGTAGTCACGAACGTCGAAGAAGGTGACCTTGCCGTGACGGCGAATCCGCTCCACCCACCCGCGTAGTCTAACTTCTTTGTCCGCCTGCTTGGAGATTGTCGTGCTGGTGGCAAGGGGTAATGAATCCATAGTCCTAGCGTAGCTTAAAGCTAAACTTCTTTGAAAGCTGCTCTAAGGCACTCTCAAACAACTTGTCGGCCTCTTGGCTAGTTAATGTTCTATCTAGTCGTTGAAATATCAACCTAAAACTATCAGCTTTCACTGACTCGCCTAACTTGGGTGACTGGTAGCTTGAGAGATGCTCGGCCATCAACAAGCCCTCTGCCTCAGACAGAGAGGATAAAATTTCTCTATGGTTGATGTTTTTGTTCATCATTAAGGTAACTTCCCTAACTACTGGCGGGAACTTGCTGATAGGTCGCCATTTACCAGAGGGTGAATCAGCCAACTCAGAGACGGTTTGGGGTAATTTAAGTTGAGCCAAGTCTAATTCGGTAAACCAGACCCGTCCGTGCTTCAGCTTCGCCCGAGTGATTTGCTTTGAGGTCACTTTTTGAAAGCTAGTCTTAAGATTCAGCTGGCCATTCAATTGATCTTGGATCGATTTAACGTCTGATTCGCTATAGCCGGAGAGCACGAGAGCGAGATGATCTTGTTCATCGGGTGAAAAAACTCGCCCCGATTCAAATAGTTTGAGTTTATTGATGTAGTTGTTTTTAGCGGTGGCCTGAAGCAACCCCGGAATCAGGGATTCTCTTAGAAATTCACTGCCACGCGAGGCGTTCACAATTCGCAGTTTGCCCCGATCATTGAAAGAATAATTTAATACTTCGGTAAATCCGAGCAGGCATAGTTCTCGTTTTAGCTGGTTTAGCTGTTCAAATTGATCCACTTTTGCCGGTTGCTTACTAAGTGGTCGCTTTGGCAGTTTGTCGTAACCGATAAATCTAACTAGTTCCTCAGCGATATCGGCGCTGGACTCGATATCCTGTCTCCAGCTCGGCGGTACAACAGCATCGGTGTCAACCTTAAAACCTGACCGCTCTATTTCTTCCAAGAGCTCTTTATTAACGGGGATGCCGATTAGCTTGGAGATTAAATCTAAATTGATCTGAACCGTCTTATCAGCCCCGTCACGGCCGAGCGACTGATAAGCGGTGACTTTGGCTTGGGGTTGATATTGTTTAAGTAGGAGTGCGTAGCGGGCTAAGGCGGTTTTTAATAAGCCGGGTTCAACGGACCGGCTGTATCGCATCGCCGCTTCGGTGGTTTTGCCGACTAACGAAACTGTCCTTCTTACTTGATCGCGAGAGAAAACGGCCGCTTGAACCGCAATCTCAGAACTCTGACTGCCTAAGGCGCTGTTACTAGCTCCCATAACTCCAGCGAGATCAACTACTGCGTCTGCTGAGCTTTGAACTAGAGTTCCAGCGGGTAATTGAACTTTCGTGGAATCGAGCAAATCTAACTCTGCCTTGTCTTCTGTCAGATGAACTTTTAGCCCTTTTTTGATCGATCGCAGGTCAAAGACATGCAACGGCACCCCAAGCTCATGACTGACGATATTTGATAAATCAACCGCCAACTCTTTCGGCTGAAGGCCAATTAGAGAGAGTTTGACTGAGATATCCTTCGGGCTTGGCTGGGGGTTGTAAGATTCGATTTTTAGTAACTGATGAGCGGGGGCTAGACTCTCGTTAAGCTCTACAGTTAAAAATTCGTCCGCATGAGGCAGCTGAGTAACCTCAGGTAGTTTTACCTCTTTGTCGATAAACGGCGCTAGGTCTCTTGCTAGACCGTACAGAGAATAACAGTCACCACGGTTTGGCGAGATAGTCAGCTTCAGAGTGTTACCAGAAACAACCTCACACTCGTGCCCGAGCAAGTTCAATTGCTCGATTAAATCTTTCTCGCTCGGTTTCTCACCGGAAAGAAAGTCGTGTAGCCAATTCGTTTCAACAATCATAAAACTGCCCTATAAATCGGTAGTCAGCTGACAGGTGGTGGCGAACATCGTCGACTCCGTAGATTAAATTAATGAGTCGCTCCAACCCGATACCGAAAGCAAAACCGACGGTTTTATCGCTATCAAGTCCCATATTTTTTAGAACCTTGGGGTGAACCATTCCTGCCCCTAGCACTTCCAGATATCCGCTTCCACTTTTAATATCCAGCTCAAGGGCCGGCTCAACGAAGGGGAAATACCCCACCCTCAAACGAAACTCGAGTTGTCGGTTAAACAGATGGTTGAGAAGTCCCTCGAGTGTGACGATTAGCGAGCTTAGACTGGCCTCGGGATCTATGACCAAACCTTCTATCTGGTGAAAGGTGTGCTGATGGGTGGCATCAGTTGCCTCGTTTCTGAACGTCCTGCCGGGTACTAAAATTCTGTACGGTGGTTGATGTTGCTGGGCATAACGAATCTGCATCGGCGATGTGTGTGTCCGCAGTAGCTTGCCGTCTTCAAGGTAGAAAGTGTCGTGCTCTCCTCTTGCCGGGTGGTACTGATCGATGTTGAGTTTTAGAAAATTATATTCGTCAGTTTCGATCTCCGGCCCTGTTACGACCTGAAAACCGTATTGTTTTAAGTAGCGCGTGATTCTCTCTGTAACAACCGTTATTGGGTGGAGATGTCCGCTCATCTTTTGATAAACCTTCTCCGAGAGCTTAGCTCAAAAATTGCCGCCCCGGCAAGGATGACAAGAACAGTTGCCACGTTGAGGAGATCGTATGAGCGCAACAGAAGACTAATAACCGTCATAGACGCCGCAATTAATGCTAGGCGACTAGTTGTGGAGGTACCAGACCAACCCGGCACCACCATACCCTCTCGCCAATATAGAAGGCCAAATATAGCATAAAAAACAACGCCAAAGACAGTTAAAAACAGGCAAAGATAAAACATAATCAGAACCTCAGCTGTGTTTGGTTGGCTATTAAAAATTACCGTTATTAGTGCTCCTAAGGAAAACAAAGTAATGGCAAAAATAACAAATAATAAAACTTTAGTTTTCATTATGTTTTATCTCATTGAACAAGCTGTCAATTTGCTCTAGGTAATCGTCTTCCAGTAAAAATTCCAATTTAGGCGTAAATTTTGTCTTTATCAGGTTAGTTAACATCGATTGGATTTCCTTGCGTTTACTTAAGATCTGCTGTATCGAATCAGGTGAAGTTTTCAGCCAAACCCTGCCAGATCTGCGGTCAGGGTTTATCAACACCGAACTGACAATAATTTCACTGTCCGGCAGCGTTTTGGTCAACACCCGAGCAATCGCTTTTTTGTAACTGGTATTAACCTGCTCAATACTGTTGGACACAATGAACTTATTTTCTCTGTAAAGTGCCTGAAATTCAAGTCAGCTCAGCTGCAAGTAACGTCGGTAGTAGTCAAAAAGTTCATTAGTGGCGATTAGATCTCTGTAATTGTACTCGGCGATCTGGCGAATCTTCCCCTTGTGGTAGTACTCACTCACTTTTGAGCCGTCAAGCTCACCATCCTTTGGAGTATCGATACCAAAGGCCCGGCAGGCCATATCTAAACTGCCTCCAACCGCGAATCTGAAACTACCGTAGAAACTGAGCTGGTCATATAGATCAATGTGTTTGGCATCATTGGGTTGATAGTTTAAGTAGCGGTTTTTCATTAAATCTTTGGTGGGAGTTATCTTGTTAATGGCTGAGCGGATGTAGATAAACGGCATGTCGAATTGTCGGCCGTTGTAAGTCACAAATTCGTCATAGCGTTTGACGACTTCCCAGAATGTTTTAAGCATCTCCGGCTCGCTGGTGACTTTAAATGTTACTTGATCGTTTGAAAAATTTTCTTTAAAAGATTTTGGGGCGTCAAAGAGGACAAATCCTGAATTTTTCTTGGTGTCGAGCATACCAATGACAATGATTTTTGCGGTGTATGGCGACAACCCCAATGTGTCTTTGACGGTCTCTTCCTCGGCGCCTTCATCGTGGCGGCGAGCCCGTTCCATTATGCGCTCTTGCCACTTGCTGCCCAGCGACTCCCACGGCACAGAGGCCGTTTCGATGTCGATGACAAGAGCCATAAATCTCTTTAACGCTTAGCCCACTGCGGCGCTCGTCGGGCTTTTTTAAGCCCGGGCTTTTTGCGCTCTTTAACACGGCTATCGCGAGTCAAGAAGCCGCTTTTGCGCAGTGTTGATTTCCACTGCTGGTCGGTCTTAACCAGTGCCCGCGCAACCCCCAGAACTGTTGCTTCTTGCTGAGAGGTCATTCCCCCGCCTCTGGCAATAACGGAAACATCAAATTGGCCTTTCTTGCCAACCAGCTCAAACAAGCCGTTAATCGCCTGAGGTAACAGCATCTCTTTTCCGTTAAAAAGATATTTGCCTGAACCGGATGTTAAACGAACTTGCGAAACGGCCGTTTTCCTGCGACCAACCCCAGGGTGATAAGTGTTTTTAACCATTATTTCCTTTTATAAATTTAAGCCGCTTCAGCCATGCCTTGCGGAGGCGATTTTTGGGCAGCATGTTGTAAACAGCTAAACGGATTACTTCCTCAGGAGATTTTTTGAGTTTGTCGGCAAGTTTTATCTCCTTTAGATTACCGGGGTGACCAGAGTGGCGCCAGTACTTTTTTGATTCTAGCTTATTCCCCGTAACAACTATCTTGTCAGCATTACTGATGACTACTTCGTCACCGTGGTCTTGGTTATAGGTAAAACCGGGCTTGTCTTTACCCCTTAGCAAATTGGCGATTTTTGTTGAGAGCCGGCCCAGAACTTGACCGGTAGCGTCAACTTGATGAGTTTCTCTTGTTGTCATCTTTTTTGGAGCTAGTCTTTTTTGTCGAAACTTTACTTGTCTTGGCGCTAGGCGTCGCCTCTTTTGTTTTATTAGCGTGCCCTGGCTTTGATGGTTTGTCTTTGTCGAGGGTGATTAAACGGACCAGACTCATTGAAGCAGAATCGCCGGAACGATCCGCGATGCGGTGAAGCGAGACAAACGTGCTTGATCTTGCGGCCGGAATAATCTGCTCAAAGAGCTTCTTGACAGCTCCCTTGTCGAGCAAAACTGAGTGAGCGAACCGATTGGCATTCAAATCGGCCACTTTAACTCTGTTAAAAAATTTATTAGCGAAAGCGACTAGACTCTTCGCTTTAGCGTGGGTGGTCTTAATTTGCTCGTAGAGGACTAAGCTTGTCAGCTGGTTTCTCAGCAGGGTTCGGCGATAATCGGCCTTAGCGCGCAGAAGTCGTCTCATCGGAGCTACTTAGCGCCGGTTTTTTTCTTAGCTTGGCTACTTTTTTTAGATTCGGTCGCGTCGGCTGGTTTGGCCTTAGATTTTCTGGATCCTGTCGCTGTTTTCTTAGCGGCTGGTTTCTCGGTGCTCTCTGGGCTGGCCTGTTCATCAGAACCGGCCAAGACATTAAAGTGCTCAACTAGGATTTGGGCACTTTGTGAGAGCGCTTCGTGTGGTGTGATAGTGCCGTCAGTTTCAATCTCTATAACGAGCTTGTCAAAGTTGGTCATTTTGCCAACTCTGGTGTGTTCAGTCTGGAAATTAACCCTAGTAATCGGGGAGAACGCGGCATCAACGGCAATAACACCAATCGGTAAGCTCTCATCTCGGCGCAGTTCTGTGGGGACGTAACCGCGGCCACGCTCTACGGTGGCTTCTAGCAAAAGCTTGCCACCCTTGACCAGCTCGGCGATATGAGCATCTTTATTGGCAATTTCAACACCCGTAGGACACTTAAGGTCTTTTCCGGTTACCTTCTTCGGTCCTTTCTGGTCAAGCACAATCGTTTGAGGTTCATCAGAATTGAACCGAAACTTTAATTGTTTGAGGTTAAGGATAATGTCTACCACATCTTCAGTTACGCCCTTTAGGGTGGCGAACTCATGGCTGGCACCTTCAATTCTAACTGACGTGATGGCCGCGCCTTCAAGGGAAGATAGCAGAACTCGGCGCAGGGCGTTACCCAAAGTCAGGCCAAACCCGGGGGCGAGCGGCTCTATAACAAAACTGGAGGCATCGACAGACATTTCTGTTGCCTTCAGCTGCATTAATGCAACTTCTTGTAGCTTGTATGTCATTTGTTTAGAAATTTAATTTTAACCTAAATTATCAATTTGTTCAAGTGTTGAGCTCTAGCGCGAGTAATATTCAACAATTTTTTGCGTGTCATATTCAATCGGTAGATCCGCCTCAGCGGGTAGCTCTGTAATCGTCACCTTGAGTGGTTTCTTGTCGACTTTGAGCCAATTGGCACTTAAGCGTTCTTTATTGAATTCAATCTTACTCGGTTTAGCTGGTTCAATCACATCCCCCGCCTTAACAGCTATGGATGGAATACTGACGCGGCGGCCGTTGAGTTTGAAGTGCTTATGACTAACGAGCTGTCTGGCGTGGGCGCGAGATAGAGACAATCCGGCGCGAAAGATGACATTGTCGAGGCGGGTTTCTAAATGCCTAAGTAGCGTTGAGCCAGTTTGCGAGCGATCCTTAGCGGCCATCTTGTAATATTTACTAAACTGAGATTCGCTTAACCCGTAAGCGTGTCTTGCCTTTTGCTTTTCTTGAAGCTGTTCACCGTATTCACTGGTCTTACGTTGACGCGATCTTGCGGCTGCCATTAGACTCTCCTTGCTTTCTTAGGCCGGGTGCCGTTGTGCGGCAGGGGGGTTGAGTCAGTAATATTGGCTATCTTTAGACCGGATCCAGCAATTGCCCTTAGGGCCGCATCTCGGCCGTTGCCGGCTCCAGAGACTTTAACGTAGGCCAACTCTGAACTGTACGGCTTAATTTTCTCCAGAAGGGTTTTCATGGCTGTAGTTGCGGCGTAGGGAGTGCCTTTCTTGGTGCCGCTAAAACCAACTTGGCCTGATGACGAAGTGGCAATGACATCTCCAGTCTGGTGAGAGGAGGCCGTAATAATTGTGTTATTAAATGACGCGTGTATGAACAGATCAATCTCCTTAATCTCAGAGATCGCCTTGCTTTTTGTTTTTCTCTTAACTGGTGTCTTTATTTTAGCCATAATTCAACTTAAGTCTTATCGGCTGGCTTCTTTCTACCCGACCCAACCGTCACTCTTTTGCCGCGCTTGGTTCTAGCATTAGTGCGGGTTCTCTGGCCGTACACAGGCAAGCCACGAACATGACGAACACCTCGGTACGCCCCAATTTCCCTTAGGCGACGAATGTTCTGGTTTACAAGTTGACGAAGCTCCGTTTCAACTGAGGTGTTCCCCTTTTCAACCTTGTCTCTAACCTTATCAACTTCTTCCTGTGAGAGGTCGCTGAATTTGGGGTTGTTAGTGTGTCCAAGCTCTTGGGCAATTTGCTTCGCTTTGCTCGGACCGATCCCATAAATATAGCTAAGCCCAGTAATCAACCTTTTGTTATCGGGAATGTTAACCCCAGCGATTCTTGGCATTATCCTTGGCGCTGCTTATGACGCGGATTTTGGCAAATTACCCTCACAACCCCCTTGCGGCGGATTACTTTGCATTTAAGGCATCTTGGTTTAACTCCAACGTGAACTCTCATTTAAGTTAATCTTTTAACTATTCTTCCTTTGGTCAGATCGTAAGGACTAAACTCGACGACAACTTTGTCTCCGGGCAAAATCTTGATCCGATGTCTCCTCATTTTACCAGAAACGTAACCCAATATCGACTGGCCACCTGTTAAAGTGACCCGGAATTGCGTGTTTGGAAGAGCTTCCTCGACATCCCCTTCCAGACTCACAACCCCTTCTTTATCTGACATTCGATAGATACTATAAATCCTTATTGTAACCGAGTCAACAGTTTTGGGCCTGAGCTTGTGGCTGCTACCGTGTCTTCGACGTGCGCTGAAAGAGTTGGCGGCTCGGTCAAAACGCTCCAGTTATCTTCGGCAATCAGCAACTCGGCCTTGTTTAGTCCAATTATGGGTTCGATAGCGATTGTCTGACCCTCCGCTAAGGTTGCGTCCTGCGATTTGCGAATGTTATAAACTGTGGGCGGCTCTTGCAAGTTACGCCCGATGCCGTGACCGGTGAGATCTGCGAAAATAAAGAAACCGCTTTTCTCAACAGTTTCGGCTATTACTCGTGAAATTTCCGAAATCTTTTGGCCGGGCCAGCAGAGTTCGGCGGCTTTTTTGAGGGCATCTTCCGCTGTTTCAATCAGTTTTAATGCCGATTGAGGAACTTTACCGATCGGATAAGTTCTGGCCGCATCAACCATCCAGCTGTTGTTAGAGATGCCCAAATCAACTGTAAGCAAATCGCCGCTTTGGAGCTTACGAGAACTAGGTAAGCCGTGAACTACCGTGTCATTTAATGAAAGACAGCTACAGAAATTGTAGCCGTTATAACCCCTGAAGGCAGGTTTCATGCCCCCTTCAGTGATTTTTTTACAAATAAATTGCTCGATCTCCAAAACACCGGTTCCTTCACTGACCAATTCCGCGAGCTTGCTAAAAATTTCTGATGCTAGGCGGCCTGCCTCCTGTTGAGCTGTCAGTTTTTCGCTACTCATCAAGCGCGGCCAATTCTCGGAGAATCTGCCCTGTTACTTCGGGAACTGTTTTTTCACCATCAATCACTAGGAGTTTGTGGTGAGAGAGGAACTCTTGCAGATCTTTCTGATTTTGGTGATAGAGCTCCAAGCGTTTTGATAGAATCTCCGGTTTGTCATCGCTGCGAGGCGCAAGATGGCCATCGATAAGCTCAACTCTTTTAGCAATCCTTTCCTTGGCAACTTCATCCGAGATATCAACTAACACGCCCACTATCTGCCACCGGTGAGACTCGGCCAACTGCTCCAATAGCTGTGCCTGCTCTTGGTTTCGCGGAAACCCATCAAAGACAATTCCTTTTAAGTCTTGATGAGAATCTAGGAACTCATCAATTAACTTGCCGAAGACGCTAGTATCAACAAGCTCACCTTTGTTCAATTTCTCGGCTAATGCTGGGTCGCTCTCGGCGCGCCCGCGCAACAGTTCGCCTGAAGAGAAGTAGGGATAATTGAATTTCTCAGCGATTATTTTGGCCTGCGTGCTTTTGCCTGATCCCTGAGGACCAAAAAATATCAATGATTTAACGCTCTTCAACATATAATATTGCCCAAAAGCCGCGCTCGCCCTTGACTCGCGGTTGGATTAGACCGATCAGCTTCTTCGGCTCACCGCTGACCTCAACGACAGCTGTTCCGTTAGCCAAATCAGCTTCAAGCAGCTTAAATTCGCTCTCATCATTGATACCAAAATATCCCACCGCTGACTTTTTGGCGACCTCAAGCGGACTGAACAGCTCGTGTGCGTCAATCTCCCGAAGATCTCGATTGAGTTGGGCGGCTCTATCTTGGTCAATGAGAAAGTTTATCCGGTAATAGTCAGTCAGCGGATCAAGCTTTGGTACAACCAGAAGATCACCGGCTTGGATTAAATTTTCATTAATGATGCCGTTGGCTCTCTGTAATAATTGCCAGCCCAACGACAATTTCTCCCCGACGTTGAATAGTGTTTCCCTCTCCCCGACTTGATAAACGTTGGCCGGATAACTTAAGCGTCCCCGTGGATCGGCCGGTTTGGTTAATTCGTCTATCAATTGGTTCTTTTCGGAAACTGGCGTCGGCGGCACCTCGGCATTAAAGGATGTATCAGTTTTTTTAGCTGGCGATGAGACTTGGCGGCTTTTGTTGTAGTAATACATTGTCGCTCCGGTTAAAAAACCGATTGTAGCCAAGATTAAAAAGATTGCCACAGGAGTCAGGCGCATCGCTTAAATGGTATCATATCGCCTCATCGATAGCTGGCCGGCTAGCTGTTTGGCGGTCTCGATAACAACTGATACCACAATCAAAACGCTAGTTCCGCCGATCACCAGAGTTGGAATAGAGACAAAACCCTGCATCACTAGTGGCAATACCGCAATAGCCGCAATAAAGAAGGCTCCAACGACCGTCAAGCGGCTAATAGTTTGGCGAATAAATTCAGTCGTTTCCTTGCCGGGACGAATACCCGGGATGAACCCGCCTTGCTTCTGCAGGTTTTCGCTAATTTGGGCTGGTTGAAAAATTATTGAGACGTAAAAGAACGTAAAGGCGATAACTAAGACGAAGTAGGTTAAGCCGTAGTAAAGATCGTTACTAGTAAAGTCAGTTACCGCTCGGGCAAAACTAGCCACCGCTTGGCTTTTAGCACTGGATAAAAAGCGGGCGACTATGGTTGGGAAGGTCAGAAAACTCAAAGCAAAGATTATCGGAATAACACCGGCTATGTTAACTCTTATCGGCAGATAAGAACCGATAGGATTAGTTGTGGTTGGCGAAATTACCCGCCGCGGATAGGTAATGGGGATTTTTCTTTCCGCATCGTTAACAACCACAATGACCACAACCGTAATTAACGCCACCAACCCAAATAAGATAAAACTGCTAAAACTACCTGCTTCAATGGCTGAAGCGGTGTTACTAATTTGCTGAGGCATACCCGCCACAATACTTAAAACAATTATCAGAGAGATACCGTTGCCGATCCCTTTTTCTGAGATGAGCTCGCCTAACCACATCATAAAAATACTGGCGGCGCTGATTGTTAGTAAAATAATTAGCAACTGGTAATTACTGATATTAGTTAAGACATTCTGATCTCTTAGGATTGCCATGGTGCCGTAGCCCTGTATTAGGGCTAACGGGAAAGTTAAGTACCGGGAGTATTGATTAAGCTTTTCGCGACCAGACGTCCCCTCTTTGCTGATTTCCTCCCACGACGGAATTGCTTTGGTTAGAATCTGCACAACAATTGAGGCGGTGATATAAGGTCCAACCCCCAGCAGGGCAATCGAGAGATTAGCCAATGAGCCGCCGGTAAAAATACTCAAAACGCCGAAAACCTGATTCTCGGCTCGAGAAAGAAATTGTTCTAATTCGAATCTATCGAAAGCCGGTAGAGGTATATGGGCTATAACCCTGACAAACAGCAAAATTGCGGCAGTATAGAGAACCTTAAAGCGTAAATCCCTGCTTTTCCAAATCTCAACTAGCGTCGCTATCATGAGCAACTAAGCTCTTGGAAAGCTTAACCCCCTCGAATTTTAAGCCCTCAGCTCCTTCGGCGGAACGGATAATTTTGATAGTTTTTCGCAGTTGGGCTGGTTTGAGCAACCCTTTCTCTAAAAGTGTGGCAGGAGAGACTGTTTCACCTTTTTTAAATTTCTGCATCAGGGTGGCTGTGGTTATAGCAACTGAGTTTTTGGGACGTGAAAACCCTCTGGTTTTCGGTAGTTTTCGAAAAACGGGTGTCTGGCCACCTTCAAACCAAAGCGGAATCTTTCGGTTGGCGCCGCTTCTAGAATTCTGTCCTTTAGTGCCTCTACCAGAGGTCTTACCTTTGCCGGAGCCGATACCGCGACCAACTCGTTTCTTGTTTTTATCTCTTGTCCCTTTAAAAATTTCCGCGAATGTCATCTGTTTACCGATCTGTCTCTGAGCTTACCCTCTTTAACGCTTGATAAGTTGCTCGGGCGGCGTTGACGGTATTGGTACTGCCAAGCGTTTTACCGACGATATTTTTAATGCCTGCTAAAGAAACGACTTGCCTAACAACACCGCCTGCTATGACTGAGTGCCCCTCAGGTGCCGGTTTTAAGATTACCCGTGTTTTATCGTAAGTCGAGTTTATGCTGTGGCTGATTGTGCCATTGGCAATCTTGACCTTGATTACAGACTTCTCAGCTTTTTTTCGCGCTTTACTAATAGCCGTTTGGACATCAGCGCCTTTAGCTAAACCTAAACCAACGCGACCTTGGCCATCACCTATAACCACCAGCGCTTTGAATCTGATTCTTCGTCCACCCTTGACCGTGCGAGAAATCCGATCGATTGAGGCAACTTTCTCCTCGAACTCTTTTAGCGACACCTGATTCACAGCCGCCCCTTCCAACGATGTTTTTTCGATTACTTTAGCAATCATTTAAAAATCCAGCCCTGCTTCCCTAGCCGCTTCGGCTAAGGTTTTAATAGCGCCTTTGTAGGCAAAACGCCGACGGTCTAAATAAACTTTCTTAATATTTTTTTCCTTGGCCGCTGATACCAGTGATTTTGCTACCGCCTGCGCTTTCTCAGTCAACGAGCCCTTGACTTTTAGCGAGTTGGCCGACGCCAAGGTCCGACCAGTCTCATCATCGATGATTTGGACGAAAATATTATTAAGCGATCTATAAACAGCAAGTCGTAGGCGCTTATCTGTCTTAATTGATGTTTTAACTTTGTTCATTATGCGCTGGCTCCTTTGGCGGCTTTACCCTGTTTCATTCTGACTCGCTCGTCGCGATAGCGAATACCTTTACCTTTATATGGTTCCGGCGGGCGAACTCTACGAACTGAGGCAGCAAATTGGCCCACCTGTTGCTTGTCAATGCCCGAAATCTTGATGGAGTTTTTTTCAACAGCAACGTTAAGTTGTGAGGGTATTTTCACCTTAACAGGATGGGTGAAACCTAGATTCAACACTAGATGGTCTTCGTCCACCACGGCTTTATAGCCGATACCAACAAGATCCAGCACCTTCTCAAACCCCTCGGAAACGCCAATCACAGCGTTGTTCACTAGACTCCTGAGCGTACCGTGAAGTGACTTGGCAGTCTTGGTCTCTTCTTTACGGTTAATATTGAGGCGATCATCGGTTTTGCGAATTTCTACAAGACGCGGTAAAACCACCTCAAGCTCTCCCTTGGGCCCAGAAACTGTTAACTTACCGGGCTTAATTTCTGTGTTGACACCTTGGGGGATCACAACTGGTTTTAAACCTATCCTTGACATTACCAAACCTCGCAGAGAAGCTCTCCGCCTACCTTTTGCTTCCTCGCCTGATGACCTGTCAGGAGACCCTTTGGAGTTGATAGAATCACAAAACCGTAACCCGATCTCGGGGATGGGATGCGCGCGGCATTCGTGTAGTAACGCACACCCGGTTTTGACAACCGGCGCAGGGAACCAAACGGCTTAACAGGGTTAAGCTTTACTACTAGTTCGGATTCTTCAACTTTAACTGACTCGACAAATCCTTCTTTTTTAAAAATCTCAGCCAGTTTTTTTAGTAGCTTGGACTGTGGCGCCCTAACTTGGGCCTTGCCGGCCAAGCTGGCATTGCGCAGTCTAGTAAGAAAATCAGCTATCGGGTCGCTCATAGTCATTACCAAGATGCCTTTCTTACACCGGGAATCTCGCCAACAGAGGCCTTCTCGCGAAAGCAGATTCGACAAATACCAAACTTCCGCAGAAATCCGCGGCTCTTGCCACATAAGGCGCACCGGTTAATTTTCCGGGTGGTAAATTTCTCTTTTTTTGTTATTAGAAAACGTTTACTAGCCATTTTTGTCTTCGCCAGAGAATATTTTAACTCTTTCTGAAGGGAAAGCCAAGGTTCTTGAGGAGGGTTTCAGAAGAGGTTGGGTCAGATCTAGAGATTACCAGAGTTATAGCCAGTCCGATTTTCTTATCCTGCAAAGCGGGATCAATTTCAGCGAAAGCGTGAAGATCGCGAAAACCGATAGTCATGTTGCCTCGTCCGTCAAACCACTTACTCTCCAGCCCGCGAAAGTCTCTTAATCGGGGCAGGATAATATTAACAAGGCGATCAAGAAAGTTGTACATCCGCTTATTTCTCAAGGTAACACTCAACCCAACCTTTTCGCCTTCTCTTAGCTTAAAGCCGGCGATAGATTTTCTGGCTGTAGTCAGTTTGGGTTTTTGGCCGGATATGGCGGATACAACATTAGTAACATCCTCTAAGATGTCTTTTTGCTCCCTTAGCTTGCCGATACCGGAGCTGATGACAACCTTCTCTAGTTTAGGCAGAGCGTAGATTGAACTCACCTTAAGCTTGTCCTTTAGTTCAGACAAACTATTTTTGTAATTTTCTTTAACTTTTATCATTTTTCTTCGTCTTAGCGGTTATCGGTTCACCGGATAATCGACTGATACGAACTTTTTTCTTGCCTTCTTGCCTAAGACCAACGCGAGTCGGCTTGTTGCCCGCAGGATCAAGCAGCATCACATTAGAGCGATCGATTGGCATCTCTTTGTCGATAATGCCTCCGTGAGGGTTCTTGGGGGATTTTTTGAGATGCTTTTTGACCACGTTGATGCCTTCAATAATTAATTTCCCTCGCTTTGACAGGATCAGCTTAACTGTCCCGGTTTTGCCTCGGTCCTTCCCGGCAATTACTAAAACCTTATCGCCCCTGACAATCTTCATAGAACCTCCTTGGCCAGAGAGATAATCTTACTGTAACCTCTGTCTCGCAATTCACGGGCAATCGGACCGAAGATCCGGGTGGCTCTCGGTGATCGATCGGGATTAACAATGACGGCGGCATTTTCGTCAAAACGAATAGTCGAGCCATCCGGGCGGCGGTACGGCTTGTTTTGCCGAACAATAACGGCCTTCACAATCTCTTTTGCCTTGACCTGCGCCCGAGGGATAGCGGATTTAACAGAAGCAACAACCGTATCACCGAGCTCGGCGCCATCTGAACGACCTTGGCCAACAACCTTAATCACGCCCAAAATCTTGGCTCCAGAGTTATCAGCAACTTTAAGTCTACTTTGCGGCTGAATCATTTCTTAGCTTCCTTCTCTATCTCTCTCGTTATCAGCCAAGATTTACGGGCCGATATCGGTCGCGTCTCAACGATTTCGACCAGCTGTCCCTCGCTGAAGCTGTTTTGCGGGTCGTGAGCCATAATCTTCTTTGTTCGTCGATAACGCTTCTTATATATTGGATGAGTTTTAAATAAACTAACCTCAACAACCGCCGTCTTGTCGGTTTTCTTCGAAATTACTTGACCGATAAATTTCTTCTTCATTGTTTTTGGTTTAACTGTGAAACTATTTTCTCATCCATAATCGTGTTGTACCTAGCAATCTCCCGACGCAATTCCCTTATAGAACGATAATTCTTCAGTTTGCCAAGCGCTTTTTGCTGTGAGGCCTCCAGTAGTTGCTTTTTTAACGCAACGACGTGCTTGGCAATCTCTTGCGGCGAAAGTTTTCTGGCACGATTTAGCTGCTCAATCTTGTTCATTTGACGCTTATAAACTTAGTTTTAACCGGTAGCTTGCGAGCACCGAGTCGCATTGCTTCGGCGGCGACGTCCTCCTCAACACCCGACATCTCAAAAATTATTCGTCCCGGCTTAATAATGGCGACGAAATGGTCCAGCGACCCCTTGCCACCACCCATGCCGGTTTCAGCTGGCTGTTTGGTTACCGGCTTGGTCGGGAAAACGCGGATCCAAATTTTACCACCCCGTTTGATGTAACGAGTCATGGCCCGTCTAGCGGCCTCAATTTGTCTAGAGGTTACCCAACCACGATCGAGACTTTTTAGGGCATAATGGCCAAAATCAATCGAGTGTCCCCTGCTACTAATCCCAGCGATACTGCCTTTTTGGATTTTTCGATGTTTTAGTTTTCGAGGTAGCAACATCTTTATGTCTCCACCTTCTCTTCGCTGGGCACACCTTTATTGATCCAAACCTTAACCCCGATTACTCCGTAGGTAGTTTTTGCGTGATAAACGGCGTAGTCGATATCTACGTTAAACCGAGACAGAGGAATACTGCCGTCTTGAAAGCTCTCGCTTCTAGCTATTTCTGCTCCGTTAAGGCGGCCGGATATTGTTATTTTGATGCCTTTAGCGCTTTTAGCCATAGTTTTCTCCAGCGCCTGCTTGCAAGCGCGTCGGTAAGGCATTCTCCGTTCGATTTGGCTGCCAATGTTTTGGGCAACTAGTTCAGCCGATAACTCCGGGTCGCGATCTTCAAGAATCTCGAGCTGGACAACTGGATTTCCCTTAGGATAGAACTTCCGTTGTAGCTCCTCCTTTAAGGCATTAATACCTTGGCCACCCCTACCGATAACCAACCCGGGCTTGCTGGTGGTTAGTTCAATCATTAACTTGTCACGAGAGCGAACGATTATCACATCTCTGACACCGGCATTATGAAGTTTGTCCTTAACGAACTCTCGGATTTTAAGATCGTCAATTAGATATTGCTTGTAATTTCGCTGGGAGAACCACCGACTTTGCCAGTCGGCTTTAATTGAAAGTCTATTACTGCGAGGGTTAATTTTTTGTCCCATTTTGATCCTTACTTTTAGCTCTTTCTTTTTGGCTGGTGTTATCTTTTTTCACACGCTTCTGGCGTTGCGCCGTCACAGGTTCCCGCTCGGCAACTTCAACGGTGATATGGGCCAAATGCTTTAGGTAGCGATTTGACCTAAACCGAGCGTTAGCCCTAACTCTTTTAATTTTTGGTCCCTCAGTTGCCCAGATGCCCGAGACAAACAGCTTGTCTCGATCCATCTCTTTCGATTCGGCGGCTGAAGTAGCCATTTTTAGTGCTTTATGAACCAGCGCGGCAGACTGAGTGTCCATAAGTTTAGTTAATTCTAAGGCCTCGGTCAACCCTTTACCCGAGACAAGACGCGCCAGCGGTTGAAGTTTTCTGGAGGAGTGGCGTTGATAACGTAAAGAAACTCGGGGGTTCATTATTTAGCTCCCTTCTTCTGCTCTTTCGCCATCTTACCGCCGTGACTTTTGAAGGTTCGCGTCGGTGCGAATTCGCCAAGTTTGTGCCCCACCATCTCCTCAGTCACCTTGACAGGAATAAATTGCTTGCCGTTATAGACTCCGAACGAGTGACCGATCATTTCGGGGAATATGGTTGATTGGCGAGACCACGTTTTAATGACCGTGCCCGGTGAGGTCGCTTTAGTTTTCTTCAATAACTTTGGATCGCAATAAGGACCCTTTTTCAGTGACCGAGCCATCAACGCTTCCTCTTCCTAGGCGTCACGATAAACTTGTTAGATTTACTCTTCCTGCGAGTTTTATATCCAAGTGCCGACTTTCCCCAAGGGGTTTTCGGGTGCTTGAGTCCGATCGGGTTAACGCCTTCCCCGCCGCCGTGCGGATGGGCGGCCGGATACATCGCCTTACCGCGCACGGTTGGCCTAATACCACGCCAACGGTTCCGTCCAGCTTTGGCAATTCTGATTCTGTTATGAGTTGGGTTTGAAACTCGTCCGATGGAGGCCAATCCTTCTAGGGGCACCTTTCTGATCTCGGAAGATGGTAATTTTAGGTGGGCGTATTTTCCTTCTTTGGCGGTTAGGACGGCCCAAGAACCAGCTGTGCGGACAATCTGGCCGCCTTTCATCGGTTCCAACTCTACGTTATGAACTTCGCTACCTATGGCAATATCGGAGAGTTTTGCCCTTGAACCGACCTGCTTTGTTTTGGCAACGCCTGAGGTAATCTTGTCACCAACCTTCAGGCCTTCGCTGGCGAGAATGTAACGCTTGGCACCATCAGCCATAACCAAAAGAGCGATGAAAGCGCTTCGGTTCGGATCGTATTCAATAGCTTCAACAGTTGCCTTGCCCTCAAACGGCAGGAATTTGAAATCAACTTTTCTGTACAGGCGCTTAGCGCCTCCTCCGCGATGCCGAACAGATATGCGGCCGCCCGCGTCTCTTCCAGCGTGTTTTTTCAGCGGCTCTAAAAGAGATTTGGTCGGCTTCTTTTTGCTAAGAATTTTAAAATCCCCAAAACTCATCTTCCGCCTAGCATTAGTTGTAGGTGTCACAGTTCTTGGCATTATTTCTCCTTGGTTGTTTGTTTGGGTAACTCAAATCCCCGTAGGCGAGCCTTATCAGCGAGCTGGATATAAGCGCGGCGTCTCTTGGAGCGCACTCCCTTGATGCGGCGGAAAGTCACTTTCTTGGGAGGCAGGTTAACTATTCTAACCGATTTCACCTTAACACCCCAAGTTTTTTGAACTTCTTCGGCAATGGCGGACTTAGTTGCCCGGTGAGCCACTTCAAAAACGTAAAGCCCATCTTGCATGTGAACTGCCGATTTCTCGCTAAGAACCGGTTTGATAATTATCATTTGGCGGCCTTACTTTTTACAGAACCTGATTTTTGAGAGTTGGCTGGCCAGAATTTTGCGGCTGAATCCTTATCGAAAACAATTTGTTGATATTTAAAGAGGTGCTTGAGGGATAATTCATCTGAACTAACAACATCAACATTTTTTAGGTTGGATGTTGCTAGAATTAGCTCGGGTTCGATGTTTTTCGTTACCAAAAGAAGACTGCCGGAGTTAAACCCTAGTTTTTTGAGGAATTTGACCGCCTCCTGAGTTTTGGCAGTGGGCAAACTAAAATTACCAGTGTGTTTGATGAGGCGCTGTTGGCGATCGGCCAATGTAAGAGCCGCCTCGAAAGCCAACTTAGCCATCTTTTTCGGTAGTCTGGCTCTGACGGTTGTAGATCTTGGACCGAACGTAATACCGCCCCCTCTCCATAGAGGAGACCTGATTGAACCGGCGCGAGCCCGGCCTGTTCCCTTTTGTCGCCAAGGTTTGCGACCGCCACCAGCTACCTCACTTCTGGTTTTGGTGTGTGGTAGGCGGACTTTCCTCTTAGTTTTAACGCGGATCGCCTGCTTGATCAGGGAAGACTTAACCATTTTTTAGCTCCGACACAATTACTCTGGCTCGCGAAGGGCCCGGAACCGGTCCGGCAACAACCAATAATTTCTGCTGGGGATCAACCTTCAAAATCCGGGCGCCCCTTACAGTCAGCTTCTCGCCCCCCATTCGGCCAGCCATTTTTTGACCCTTTGGCACTCGCTGAGGTCTTTGGGCGCCAATTGAGCCGGGTTGACGGACGTTGCTTGAGCCGTGCGAGACAGGACCACGAGAAAAACCGTGCCGTTTGATGGTACCGGCAAATCCTTTACCTTTGGTTACTCCTGTGATTTTGACTTTATCGCCAGCGATGAAGGCGGCAACATCAATTTGGTCAACGCCTTCGGCAAGTCCTGTTACTTCCTTAATCCAAATACCCTCATTGGATTTAATTTTATCGGAGAGATATCTCTGTGGTTTAGCTGTCTTACCCTTGACTGGCGTTCCGATGAGAGAGCGTTGTCCGTTTCTTTGTAACACCAAATTCGGCTCGGCTTTGATAACCGTCGCGCCAACTAAACGACCTTTGTCGTCCCAAATCTGAGTCATGCCAACTTTTTGACCTAAAATAATTTTCATCGTTATTTGTATCAGCCACCTAACTCGGTGCTAAATATACCTATTAATTATTGCAATTTTACTTCCTAAAGTCAACGAGCCAACGGAGAAGATGCCGAGATCGGCTGCGGGACAGTTTAGGTTTTAATTTCAATATCGACGCCGGCGGGCAAATCCATATTCATCAGAGCATCAAGCGTTTTGGGGTTAGGATCTAGCACGTCAATTATTCGTTTGTGAATCCGAATCTCAAACTGTTCCCGGGCGTCTTTGTGGATAAATGTCGAGCGGCTAACTGTTACTAAAGACCGTTCTGTCGGCAACGGAATCGGACCGGCGACAACTGCCCCGGTCCTCTCCGCTGTTTCAATGATTTTTTTAGCACTTCTGTCGATTACTCGATAGTCGTAGGCCCTTAGCTTGATCCTTATTGAGCTTTTGGCCGCTTCCTTCTTTTTGCTGATTGCCATTGCTTAATAAGGTGCGATTAGCCGATTACTTGACGATCTTGGTTACAACTCCGGCGCCAACTGTTTTGCCACCCTCTCTGATGGCAAAGCGCAGCTCCTCTTCCATGGCGATCGGTTGAATCAGCTTAACTTTGAAGGTAGTGGTGTCGCCCGGGACTACCATTTCCTGTCCTTCAGGCAACTCAACTTCTCCGGTCACATCAGTGGTTCGGAAGTAGAATTGCGGTTTGTAGCCCTTAGTAAGGGCAGTGTGTCGGCCACCCTCCTCTTTCTTGAGGATGTAAACTTCGGCCTCAAATTCGGTGTGCGGCGTAACAGAACCCGGCTTACAGATAACCTGACCGCGCTCGATATCGGTTCGTTCTAGGCCGCGCACCAGCAAACCGACATTGTCACCGGCTTGACCTGAGTCTAAGCTCTTGCGGAACATTTCTACTCCGGTAACTACGGTCTTTTGGGTCGGCTTGATTCCGACGATTTCAACCTCTTCGCTAACCTTAACCGCGCCTCGTTCAATTCGTCCGGTGGCAACTGTGCCTCGTCCCTTGATTGAGAAGACGTCCTCTACTGGCATCAAGAATGGCTTGTCCACTTCACGAGTTGGTTCTGGTACGTAGGTATCGAGGGCTTCAATTAACTCCTTAATTGATTTCTCGGCTTCGGCGTCGCCTTCAAGGGCCTTTAAGGCGGAACCCTTGATTATAGGCACTTCTTTGCCCGGATATTCGTACTTGTTAAGCAGATCGCGTACCTCTTCTTCAACCAGCTCGAGTAGATCCTTGTCTGTAACCTGATCCACCTTGTTTAGGAAGACGATTATGTAAGGCACACCCACCTGCTTGGCTAACAGGATATGCTCTCGAGTTTGAGGCATCGGACCGTCAGGAGCAGACACGACCAAAATAGCCGCATCCATCTGGGCGGCACCGGTAATCATGTTTTTGACGTAGTCGGCGTGTCCCGGACAGTCGACGTGAGCGTAGTGGCGTTTCTCAGATTCGTACTCAACGTGATAAGTGGCGATGGTGATTCCGCGCTGTTTTTCTTCAGGCGCGTTATCGATTTCATCAACTTTCTTACCTTCAGACTTACCCTCTTTGGCCAACACTGAAGTAATGGCAGCCGTAAGCGTAGTCTTGCCGTGATCGACGTGGCCGATTGTGCCAACGTTGACGTGCGGCTTTGTTCGTTCAAATTTCTCTGGCATCTGATACTCCTTTTAAATTCTTATCTTTTTATTATTTAATTAATCAAAGTCAAAGCTAATTGTAACCAATTATCTGCCCACCAGTCAAGGTCTAGGCAAGTAAGTTAATTAGGCGCGGAAGCTTTGGACCCCTTCTGGGCAATGCCTTCAGATATGCTGTGCGGAACTGGTTCATAGCTAGCAAACTCCATCGTAAAGCCCGCCCGGCCCTGACTCATGCCGCGCAGCTGGGTAATATAGCCAAACATCTCAGACAACGGTACCAGAGCCGTAACTACGCGGGAATTACCGCGCTCTTCTGACCCCTGAATTTGCCCGCGCCTCGAGTTGAGATCACCCACTACGCTCCCGAAGAATTCATCCGGAGTTGTTACTTCAACTTTCATAATCGGCTCAAGCAATATAGCTCCGGCTTGCTTGGTGCCGTCGCGTAAAGCCATCGCGCCAGCAATTTGAAAGGCGATATCGGACGAGTCAACATCGTGATAGCTGCCGTCGTAAAGTGTCGCTCTCAAATCAACCAGCGGAAAACCGGCAATGACACCTTTGGTGGCCGCCTCTTTAACCCCTTTTTCAACTGCTGGAATAAATTCTTTAGGGATAGCGCCGCCAAAGATTTTATTGACAAACTCGACGCCGCTGCCTCGCTCTAGCGGCTCAATTTCTAGAAATACGTGGCCGTACTGACCGCGACCACCTGTTTGGCGGATATACTTGGCTTCCTGTTTGACTGACTTGGTGATGGTTTCTTTGTAGGCCACCTGAGGAGCGCCCTTGTTGGCTTCAACCTTAAACTCACGCTTCATTCGGTCAACGATTATATCCAGATGCAACTCTCCCATACCCTCGATGATCGTTTGATTGGAAACTTCGTCTTGACTGAGCCGCAAGGTTGGATCTTCATCAGCCAACCGCTGCAGGGCCGTAATCATCTTTTCCTGATCGGCCTTAGTTTTGGGCTCAATCGCCATTTTAATAACCGGTTCTGGCACGGTAATTCTTTCTAAAACTATCGGAGCGGATTCATCACAAAGAGTATCGCCGGTTGAGGTCGATTTTAAACCAACAGCGGCGGCAATATCACCTGTTTTGACTTCTTGGACTTCCTCGCGATGATTAGCGTGGAGCTTAACGATCCGTCCGATTCTCTCTTTTTGGCCCTTCGAACTGTTGAGCACATAACTGCCCGCGGTGAGAGTGCCAGAGTAGACCCTGAAGAAGGTGAGTGAGCCAACAAACGGGTCGGTGGCAACCTTAAAAGCCAGCGCCGCGAACGGCTCTGAATCGTCAACTTTCCTTTCAATAAGATCGTCCGGATCTTTGGGGTTGCTGCCTTGAATCGCCGGCACATCAATCGGTGAGGGCAGATAGTCGACTACTGCGTCAAGCAGGGTTTGAATGCCTTTATTTTTTAGAGCCGTTCCGGCAAAAACAGGAAAAATCTCATTAGTTATAACTGCCTTTCTCAGGGCAGCTTTTAGCTCCTCTGTAGTGATCTCGTGCCCTTCGAGGTACTTATCGAGCAACGACTCATCAGTTTCGGCAACTTTTTCAATCATCAGCTGACGCATTTTTTCGGCTTGCGAGCTCATCGACTCAGGAATACTCTCTTCAGTTGGCTCTTTGCTCTTGTCGTCTTTCCAGAGGATCGCCTTCATCTTTACCAAATCAACTACTCCATAGAAATCGCCCTCTTTCCCGACTGGCAGTTGCATTACTACCGTGTTAGCGCCCAGCCGATCCCTGATAGTGCTAACGACAAAATCAAAATCGGCGCCAACTCTGTCCAGTTTATTGACAAAACAGATTCTTGGCACTCGATGTCGGTCGGCTTGACGCCAAACTGTTTCAGATTGGGCTTCAACCCCAGCCACCCCGTCAAAAACAGTCACCGCCCCGTCCAAAACCCTGAGTGAGCGCTGAACCTCTATAGTAAAATCAATATGGCCCGGGGTATCGATGATGTTGATGTTGTGGCCGTTCCAAAAGCACGTCGTGGCCGCGGCGGTAATGGTAATCCCCCGCTCCCTTTCCTGCGCCATCCAGTCCATAACCGCTTCCCCTTCATGGACTTCACCGATTTTGTAGGTTTTTCCAGTGTAGAATAAGATCCGTTCGGTTACGGTTGTTTTTCCGGCATCAATATGGGCAATAATGCCGATGTTGCGAATTTTTTCTAATGGGTACTCACGAGCCATTATTGAAATCCTCCGGACTTCGAAATGTTCAAGTTCCAATCATCAATTTTCAAAGAATAATCAATGAACAGACCCTCAAATTGGGACTTGAGAATTTGATACTTTTTTGAAAACTGAAAATCGAAAATTGAAAACTGCATCCCGCTAGTATCTCGCGTAGTGGGCGAAAGCTCGGTTGGCTTCGGCCATTCTGTGAAGCTCCTCTTTCTTTTTAAGTACCTCTCCGGTGCCCTCAAGGATGTTCTTCATTTCCGTATAAAGCGCATCGGCTGTTGGTACGCCTTTAGCCGAACGGGCGGCGTTAAGTAGCCAGCGCATAACAAGGATTAACTTGCGGGACGGTCTTACTTCCATCGGAACCTGATAATTAGCTCCGCCAACGCGGCGTGATCGGACCTCTAGAACCGGCGAGGCCTTCTCGACAATTTCCCTGATTAGTTCAGGCGGCTCAACTTTTCGCTCTCTAGAAAGTTTTTCCAAAGCATCGTAAACAATTTTGGCGGCGGTAGCTTTCTTGCCTCCCTGCATTGTTTTATTAATAAGCTTTGTTATTAACGGGTCACGGTAGCGACTTTCAAGGTTGAGGGTCTTTTTCGGTGCGGTTTTTCCTCTCATGATTTTGGCCTCTTGGCGCCGTATTTACTTCGCCCCTGTCGTCGGTTCTCTACTCCCTCGGCATTAAGGACTCCCCTGACTATGTGATACTTGACGCCGGGCAAATCTTTAACGCGCCCACCTCTAACTAGCACCATGGCGTGCTCCTGTAAATTGTGCTTAATTCCCGGAATATAGGCGGTTACCTCTTGTCCGCTTGTCAGACGCACACGAGCAATTTTGCGCAAGGCAGAGTTCGGTTTTTTCGGTGTCATTGTCGTTACCTTAATGCAGACGCCACGCATCAGCGGCCGTCCTTTTTTAAAGTCAACCGGTCGGTTTTTGATTGAGTTAAAACCCTTCTGAAGCGCCGGCGATTTCGAGCCGGACTTAGCGCTGCGGCGACCCTTTTTGATCAGCTGATTAATCGTTGGCATTTTCCACCTGCTCGTCAGTTGATTTAAAACCAGTACCGGCGGGAATGAGTTTGCCGATAATGACGTTCTCTTTCAGGCCCTTAAGAGGATCGACTTGGCCTTGAATTGCTGCCTTAATTAAGACGCTGGTTGTTTCTTGGAAACTGGCGGCTGATAGGAACGATGTGGTGCTAAGTGACGCCCGCGTAATACCAAGGACAATCTCCTCATATACTATTTCTCTGAGCTTCTCTTGGGCTAACTTTTCGTTTAGTCGTCTGACTTCTAGACCGTCAGCAATTTGCCCGTTAAGCAAGCTGGAGTCGCCGCCATCGACAATTCTAACCTTGGAAAACATCGCTCTGGCGATGATTTCAATATGTTTTTCGTTGACCGCGGCACCGTGAGCTGAGTAGATGTTCTGTACCTCGCGAATGATGTAATTCTGAGCTGAAGCCACTCCCTGCAATTCCAGTACGGCGTTCAAATCAAGATGACCGTCTGTTAGCTGTGTGCCTTTAGTGACTTTATCGCCTTCTTTCACCAGCAGGTCCGCTTCAACCGGTACCTGATAGCTGGCTGATTCCGGTTCGCTTGCGGTAATAGTTATCCTCCGGCCGTTGATGGTGACTTTGCCAGCAATACCTGCTCGGTAGGCCTTTTTATCGGGAGCGGTGGCTATGGCTTGTTTGAGCTTAACTTGATCGTTGTTCTTTACGGCAAACTCGTAGCCCTCTTCAATCTCGTGAACCTCTTTGGGGATAATACTTGAAACAACCTGAACATACTGACGATCGCGCTGTTCATAAATATGAACTACGCCATCCAGTTCGCTCAATACGGCGCCCACGTGCGGCGGTCGGGCTTCGAAAATCTCCTCAACTCGCGGTAGGCCGGTGGTAATATCGCCAACCGAAACGCCTCCCATATGGAAAGTTTTCATTGTCAGCTGAGTCCCGGGCTCACCGATTGCCTGAGCCGCCATAATCCCCACAGCGGTGCCAATTTCAACCAATTCGCCCTTAGCTAGGTCTCGGCCGTAACAGGCCTGACAGATACCCCAGTCAGCTCGACAGTAAAGGACACTTCGTACCTTCACTTGGTCAATTGAGGCCCCCTCAAGCGCCGATATCTTTTCTTCAGTGATCTGCTCACCTGATTTAAGGATTACCTTGCTACCGGAGCGAACTGTTTCGGCGCTAGTGCGACCGAGTAATCGCTCAGCGTATGTTTCGCCGTACTGGGACGACTCGTCTTGCTTAATAATGATGTATTTATCGCTTTTGCAATCTTTCTCCGTGACGACGACATCTTGAGCAACGTCGACCAGCCGTCTAGTTAAGTAGCCGGCATCGGCGGTCTTAAGCGAGGTGTCTGATTTGCCTTTTCTGGAGCCGTGAGTAGAGATAAAGTACTCCAGCACAGAGAGCCCCTCTTTATAGTTGGAGGTAATCGGCACCTCGATTATTTCACCAGAAGGGTTAACCACTAGACCCTTCATTCCGGAGAGCTGAGTTAGCTGGTTAGCTGAACCTCTAGCTCCGGAAGTAACCATGGTCCAAATTGGGCTATTGTGGTCAAACGAGGCGCTAACTGCTTCCTGAACTTTATTTCTAATAGAAGTCCATTTTTCGATAGAGAGCTTGCGCCGCTCTTCATTTGAAATTAAACCGCGACGATATCGCTTGGTAATTTCGTCGATCTCGGCCTCCCCCTCCTGCATTAATTTGCCCTTAACTTGGGGGACTTTAATATCAGAGATTGACATTGTCATGCCAGAGCGCTCAGCAAATCTGAAGCCAAGCGACATTAAGTCATCAGCCAACTTTGCGGTGACTTCTTTGCCGAAGCGCTTGTAAACATCTCGTACCAGTTTCTTAAGTTTTCCTGTGTCGAGCGGCTCGTTGACGTAGTGGTGGCCCTCCGGTAGCAGGGCGTTGATAATCGCTCTGCCAACAGTTGTTTCCAGTCGCTCGCCGTTGTGGCGCAAATATATCTTTGCCTGAGGGTGTACCGCTTGTCGCTGCAGGGCTAGGTCGACTTCCGCAATCGAGGCAAAGTATCGACTCTCACCCAGAACCCCCGGGGCTTCGTTTGTTAGATAGAACAAGCCAAAAACAATATCCAGTCGCGGCGCGACTAGTGTTTCACCGGAGGCCGGTTTGAGCAAATTATTGGCTGAGAGCATAAGATTCTTGGCCTCATCTTTGGCTTGCTGAGACAGCGGCACGTGAACCGACATTGTGTCACCGTCAAAGTCGGCGTTGTAGGCGGCACAAACCAGCGGGTGCAGCTGAATCGCCTTACCCTCAATTAAGACCGGCCGAAATGCTTGAATGCCAAGCCGATGCAGTGTTGGGGCGCGGTTGAGCAAAACATGAGATTCTTTCGTAACTTGCTCCAGAATCTCCCAAACCTCTGAGGTTCCCCGTTCAATCAAGCGGGAGGCATTTTTAACGTTATGGACGTAACCGTCATTAATTAACCTAGAGATAACAAAGGGCTTAAACAGCTCAAGCGCCATCACTTTAGGTAGACCGCACTGGTCAATCCGTAAATTCGGTCCCACCACAATGACTGAGCGACCGGAGTAATCTACTCGCTTGCCGAGCAAATTCTGCCTAAATCGTCCTTGCTTTCCTCGCAACATATCGGAAAGAGATCGCGGTTGTCGGCCAACGCCAACCGATGCTTGGCCCTTGCGGGCGGAGTTGTCAATCAAAGCATCAACCGCCTCCTGTAACATTCTCTTTTCATTGCGGACAATTACATCAGGCGCTCCCTGATTCATTAATCTCTTCAGCCGATTGTTTCGGTTAAGGACGCGGCGATAGAGGTCGTTTAAATCAGATGAGGCAAATCGGCCACCATCAAGCTGAACCATCGGTCGCAGATCAGGCGGCAGAACCGGCAACTTGGTGATTATTAACCACTCGGGCCTTATGCCGGCTAGCTTCATATCGGTCAGAACTCTCAGCCGCTTCATCAGACGCCGGTAGGTGTTGGGTTGAACAACTTTGGCCTGCGCTCGGATAGTGGCAATTTCTTTATCGATATCCAAATTCTTTAGCAACTCCAAAATCGCTTCAGCCCCAATGGCGACCTTGACAGGATTGCCAAAGCGCAATGAGATTTCTTGGAATTTGCCCTCAGCAATTACCTGCTTGGGCGCCAAAGCTAGTAGATCGGATTTAGTGGTGCGGAAATTCTGCTCAAGTTGCTCTAGCCGTTCCGGCGAATCTTTTAAGGCAATTTTGGCATCCTTGTATTCCTGATCGAGCTGAGCCAACGACTCTTCCACAAGCTGTGCATCAACCGAAGTTATCACATAGCTGGCAAAGTAAATCACTCTCTCAAGATCGCTGACTGACATATCTAAAACAGTGCTCAGAATATACGGCACGCCGCGGACGTACCAAATATGAGCAACAGGCACGGCTAGGTCAATGTGACCCATTCTCTCGCGACGAACGCTTGAGCGAGTCACTTCAACGCCGCATTTGTCACAAATTACACCTTTATAACGGATGCGCTTATATTTACCGCAATAACACTCCCAATCCTTGGTCGGGCCAAAAATTCTCTCATCAAAAAGCCCTTCTCGTTCCGGTTTCTGGGTTCGGTAGTTAATGGTTTCCGGTTTCAAGACCTCGCCGTAGGACCATTTCTCAACATCGTCGTGGCTGGCAACCCTTAGTCTGAGGCCTTCAAAATTGGCCAAGTCAAACTCTGATTTATCGGTTCGGGTGCTGACTTTTAGTGTTTCAGGCATTATTTTGCTCCTTTAGTTAGGACTTCTTTCTCTTTTTTATCTGGCTTTGCCCCTTGGTCGGCCGCCGAGTCGGCGGAATCAGCTGACTCGACGATAATGTCATTGGCCATATCCTCGGCATCTTTGGTCAGCTTAGTTTCAGCCACTATCCGACCGGCGGTTATCTCTTCCAGCTTTTCTATTGACTCGATAACTTCAACGTTCAAACCTAAGCTCTCCAACTCCCTCACCAGCACGGCAAAAGAGGCGGGAATTTGCGGTTTCTGGATCTCATCACCTCGAATAATCGCCTCGTAGGCCTTAGCTCGTCCGATAACGTCATCGGATTTGATTGTCAGCATTTCCTGCAAAGTGTGGGCAGCACCGTAAGCTTCAAGCGCCCAAACTTCCATTTCGCCGAAGCGCTGACCGCCAAATTGGGCTTTGCCGCCAAGCGGCTGTTGGGTGACCATTGAGTACGGTCCGGTTGAGCGGGCGTGCATCTTGTCGTCCACCAGATGAATTAGCTTCATCATGTACTTAACCCCCACAGTTGTTTTTTGGTCGTAACCCTCGCCAGTGCGGCCATCGCGAAGCTGAATCTTGCCTGAAATCGGCAGCCCCGCCCGCTCCAATTCTTTTTCGATATTTCCAACGGGTACCCCGAAGAATGCGGGAGAAGCCACCTTGTAATTTAGCTTCTTCGCCGCCCAGCCGAGGTGGGTTTCTAGGATCTGCCCTAAATTCATTCGAGAAATCACACCGAGCGGATTTAAAATAATGTCAACTGGCGTGCCATCAGGCAGAAACGGCATATCCTCTTCAGGTAAAGCAACTGAAATGACGCCTTTGTTACCGTGACGACCGGCCATCTTATCGCCGACAGTGATTTTGCGCATCTGAGCAACTGAAACCTCGATCTGTTGATACACACCAGCAGGCAGTTCGTCACCGACATCTTTAGAAAAAATCTTGACGCCAACAACCTTGCCTCGCTCGCCGTGAGGTAAGCGCAAGGAGGTGTCTTTAACGTCTTTGGCTTTCTCTCCGAAAATTGCCCTCAAAAGTTTTTCTTCTGCGGTTAGCTCAGTCTCACCCTTTGGTGTAATCTTACCAACTAAAATATCGCCCGAGGAAACTTCGGCTCCTATTCTGATAATTCCCTGTTCGTCTAAGTTAGCCAGCGCCTCATCGCCGACGTTCGGGATATCTCGGGTGATAATCTCCGGCCCAAGTTTGGTGTCACGAACCTCAGTGGAGTATTTTTCGATGTGGATTGAAGCAAAACGGTCGTCTTTGATTAAGCGCTCAGAAATAATGATAGCGTCTTCGTAGTTATAGCCGCCCCAGCTCATATAAGTAACAACTACATTTTGCCCAATTGCCAGCTCTCCTTGCTCGGAAGCTGAAGAGTCGGCTATCACCTGACCGGCCTTAACTTTGTCGCCCTCGCGCACAATCGGACGCTGATTGATGCAGGTGGATTGGTTTGAGCGGACGAACTTTGCCAGCTGGTATTCGGTCTTCTTAGCGCCCTTGGCAACAATTACTCGTTCGCCATCAACGTACTCAACTGTGCCATCGCTCTCAGCGATTATCAGCTGTCCCGAGTCCTTGACTGAGTCCTCAAGGCCAGTCCCAACAACAGGAGCTTGAGCTTTCACTAGAGGCACGGCTTGCCTTTGCATATTAGAGCCCATCGAAGCTCTAGTAGCGTCGTCGTGCTCGACAAACGGGATTAAAGCCGAAGAAATACTGACTGTTTGTTGAGGCGAAACATCGATGTAATCAATTTTGGTAGGGGCCTGAATCACCGGTTCGCCCCCTTGTCGGGCGATTACTTTTGAACCGATGATGAAGCCGGACTTGTCAACTTTGGTAGAGAAAGGAGCCAAAACGTATTTTTCTTCCTCGAAAGCGTCGAGATACTCAATTTTATTAGTAACTTTGGCTTTGCCGTTTTTAACTTCAACCTTACGAAACGGTGTTTCGATAAAGCCGTACTCGTTGACTCTGGCGTTAGCCGCTAAGTAGCCGACTAAACCGATGTTCTGTCCTTCTGGAGTTGTAATCGGACAAATTCGACCGTAGTGCGAACGGTGAACGTCCCGCACATCAAAGCCAGCGTGCTCGCGGTGCAATCCACCGGGACCTGTCGCTGAGAGGGTTCTTTTATGCTCCAGCTCGGCCAAAGGATTAACTTGGTTCATAAATTGGCTCATCTGACTGGAAGCGAAGAACTCTTGGAGTATCGCCGCCACCGGCTTGGAGTTAATAAGCGTAATCGGATTAACATCATCCGGATCGGCCACTTGGCTCATTCGATCTTTTATTATGCGCTCCATCCGCATCAATCCCACCCTTAATTTGTCCCTAACTAATTCGCCAACTGCTCGGACACGCCTGTTTTTCAAGTGATCAACGTCATCCGGCTCTGCATTGGGTTGGTTGTTAAGTCTGATTATCTCTTTAACCGTTTCAATTATGTCTTCAATACGCAGAACTCTGTTTTTAGTGGTAATCGGTACGCTAAGGCCAAGCCGCTGATTAATTTTGTATCGGCCAACTCGTCCTAAATCGTAGCGCTTTTGGTTGAAGAAAATGCTTTGAATAAACTGTTCGGCGGTTTCCGGCGTCACAAGATCGCCCGGACGAATCCTTTTATATACTTCTACCATGGCCTCTTCGTAACTGGCTGCCGGATCGCGGCTAAGCGTAGTTTCGATGTATTTATGCTCAGAATTAGTGTCAACGTCCTTGAATAAATCTAGTATCTTTTTGTCGTCGTAGCCGCCTAGCGCCTTGAGGAAGGTGGTGATAGGAATACGCCTCTTGCGGTCTACTTTAACTGAAATCTGGTCCCTCGAATTGGTCTCAAACTCAAGCCAAGCCCCTCGATTGGGGATGATTTTGGCACCGAAAAGCCGACGAGTACCGATCTCGTCCGAGCCAAAAAGCACGCCGAAAGAGCGGACAATCTGAGAGACAACAACCCGCTCTACACCATTGATAATAAAAGTTCCTCGGTCGGTCATCAAAGGAAAGTCGCCTAAAAAGACCTCGCCGGAGGCAGATTTATTGGTTAATTTGTTGGTCAGTTTAACCTGACAGCGAAGCGGCGCCTTGTAAGTAAGATTTTTCTCCCTAGCCAACCGTTCCGTATATTTCGGCTCTTCTAAAGCGTACTTGCCGAACTCTAAGGAAAAAAGCTTGCCGGTGTAATCTTCAACCGGTGAAATCTCATCTAACAGCTCGCCAATCCCTTCCTCAAACAGCCAAGAATAGCTCCGCAGCTGGAGCTCAATAAGGTTGGACAGTCCGCCAGAATACTTTAATTCTCGAAATGATTTACGCACTTATAATCCCCAAATTATTTAGTAAAAGACAAAACGCCTCCTTACAGAGCAAACAACCCTCCGACGATTGTCGATTATTTATCTTCACCTAATTCCCCAACTAACTCTTAGTCATTGTAGAGCGATTGAAAATTGTTGTCAAGCGTCGCTCTGAGCAAGTTCAGATGACACTCCTTCCATCAAGCGGTCTAAATTCTCACCCTTCAGGGCGCTGACGATCAAGGCGCCTTTATACTCCTTCAACAGGGTCGCTTTTTCTTTTTCTGTGAGCAAGTCAGATTTATTAAAAACTAACAGTTGTCTTAATTTAGCCAACTTGGCGCTGTAAAGGGCTAGCTCTTGGTTGATCTCAATCACTGACTGCTGGTAATTGGGTTGGGTTGGATCAACCACGTGAACAATCAACCTCACCCTTTGTAAGTGCTTGAGAAATTTGTCGCCCATACCCTTGCCCTTATGGGCATCGGCAATCAGGCCGGGAAGGTCAACGAAGGTGATCTTCTGATGCTGATAATGGGCGACTCCCAGAATCGGCTCCACTGTAGAAAAAGCAAAACTGGCAACGCGGCTATTGGCGTTAGTGAGAGCGTTAAGCAGTGATGACTTGCCGGAGTTCGGTTTCCCGATCAACGCCGCGTCGGAGACTAGATTAAGCTCAAGGCGGATGACGAGTTTCTCCCCGGGCTCTCCTTTGATTGATTCAAACGGATTTTGGTGGGTGGAGCTGGCAAAGTGCGGGTTACCCAACCCGCCCCGACCGCCTTTGGCAATTAGTACCTTTTCGCCTGTCTTTGCTAAATCGGCTAATCTTTCGCCCGTGTCCTCGTTGATTATCACGGTACCGGTCGGCACTAACAGCTCTAGGTCGTCTCCGGAAGCGCCGGTTCTCTTTTTGCTTCTGCCGTGCTCGCCCGAGACAGCTCTGAAAATTTGCCTATGTCGGAAGCTGGAGAGAGTGTCGAGATTGTCTGTTGAGCGTAAATAGACATCACCCCCTTTACCGCCATCTCCGCCGTCCGGACCACCTTTGGCAACGCTCTTCTCTCGCCGCCACGAGACGATGCCATCGCCACCCGAACCGGCAATAACCGTTATGGTAGCCGAATCAACAAGCATTACTAAGATGCTTCTCTGAAGAGAATAGACAAAATCTCACGAAAAAGTGTGGTCGGGTTGGCGGCAAATGTTGAGTCGTAGCGGATCAAAAACAGCGAAAGGAGGTTGTTCGGATCCGGTAAGACGATATTATTCTTGGCAACAAAGATACCCTTGATCTCACCGGAGGTCACGCTTGTTGGAAACTGCGCATCTTCAAAGAAGATTCCCCCTCCGCCGCCTCCGCCTCCTATAGTGGCGTAGCTACCGCAGCCAATCGCTAAGTGGCCATCTGGGGGCGTTCTAAAGATAATATTACCGCGCGTTAGGATACCTAGTCGCGTGCCCTCATCACAGCTGACGTTGCCGCTAAAGATAACGTCAACCGGCTCGTTGTTAGGCGAGCTAATGACGATTGTTCCTGAACCCTTGAAATGGGCTTGATTAAATACAAACTGTCTTCCATTAAAAACGATATTCCAGAGCTTACCCTCAGGCGGGGAAGAAAAGCTGTTGACCGAAGGGTTATTGGGCTCATTGTTAGCGGAATTAAGGTTCCATAAAGCTCCATGCCCCCCACGACTAATTGCTACGGAGCGATGCCTCAGCTCAAAGAGGTCGTCTAAAGTTTGGCTAATAGTACCCCAGTTGATGGTTGAATCTTCAGATATTTGATACCCGCTAATAGCGCGGCCGCGAACATTAACAACCTCACCGCCTAAGGCGATGGCGTTCGGGTCTATGGCAAAATTAGCCAGTTGCCCGCTTGGGGCAGCAACGTTGCCCTCAACAAACACCCCTCTAACTGGAATTGTTTGGCGCAGTCTTGCCTCTGGCAAAGAACGGGTTAACACCCTAACCCTAGTAATCGTTTCTAGGCAGATATGAGAATTAGTGTTTCCGGCACACCCGGGTCCGGTAAGGCGGGCGGTGGGTATTTGATTGCTTTTTAAGTATTCCTCAACCGTGTCAATATTTACTCTCGGAACAGGTTGAGCGAAAGTCAATCGAAAGTCTTTGAGGTTTGGTTCCTCATCAATTTTAAATCCCCGAATGCTGATTTCGTAATATTCGCCGTCTCCACTGCCTCTCAGTGTTGTGACAATGCGGTGCTTAAGATGCCTCTGATCTCTCTCAAACTGACCGGTACCAATGTTAAATGAGTATTCAACACCGGCCCGAGGAAAACGCAACGAGGCCGGAGTCATTATTAGCCGCGGAGGCAAACTGATTCTGATTTCTCGGTTAAATAACAACAAACTGGTTGCCGGCGGCGGATTGTAAGCCAAGGCCGGAGAGGGGCTGAGGATGATCACCAGTAATATCAGAAACCTGTACATTTAGTTACTCCTATACTCAAACTCACCTTGAAAGCGCAATAGGTTCTCGATACTGCCGTCGCTGGCGCGCCGCAGGGGCACAACTACGCTCTCGTTGGCATACTCTGGCGCATCGGTACCGTTAATATCATTTACTAAAGGAGTGTTTCCTGTAGTGTGGTCGCTAATCTTCCAGAGAATCACCCGATTGGGAAACTGGCCACCACGAGTTGGGCCAAGGACTCCCGCCTTTTGCAAAAGATAAGCAAGGGATAATATAACTATAAAGCCCGCGATGATTAACCAAACAGGTCGTTTAGTTTTTAGTGTTGATAGAATACGACCCCGCATGGTTAATATTATACATAAATAAGGATAATCATGGCAGTAATCCAATTGTCGCGCTAAGCTACACAAGTATGAGGTTAAAGAGTAGGCTCAGACTAAGCTCTCAAGCAGTCGTCGACTTCTGTTTGCTTGTCGGTTTGTTAATATTGTTGGCCGGTTTGGCCAACTACATAAGCAGTAACGGGTCTAGAAATTCAGCTGTCTGGGCGGGTCGAGTTAGTGTTATTGAACGTAGTTTGGCGCTGGAGCGAGCTAGAAGCTTGGGTGAGCGCGAATACACCTTTACCACCAACTTCATTCCCGGCATTGGCGTCATTAATGATCCGGGAATATTTTTGCAAGGATGGAAAGATGGGGTTAATCGAAGCGACTAGTTTGTTGAATTCAGCCGATAAACAGGCCGCTCTTGCGGGACGCTTTTACAGCGCATAGAGATATGTATAATAAAATCAGTATGCCGACTAAGGCCAACACTCTTTTAAGACTAGCTCTTTCTGTCGCCTTGGCGCTAACCGGGGTTTATCTACTGGCCATTAACGAAAACGCCGAAGGCAAGCGCGCTCTAGCGCAAGGCGGCTCAGACTACAGTGCAACTTGGCAAGCAAAATCTGTGTTAGTCGGTCGATTTCTTGAGGCCGGTTCGATGAATTCGCCTAATACTTGCACTAATCCAAGCTATGTTTCCGCCGGCAACCCGCCAAATAGCGAGATTGCCTTCGGTGTAGCTACGTGGGAGGTTAAGGGCACAATTGACTCCGTCACTCGGTATAAAGAAGTTTGGAGCGTTCCGCCAGCTCCGGACTATTACGGCTACACCGGGGATTGGTCCGGCTCAAGGTGCAATAATGTTAGAACTGTTCCCGTAGGCAGTCGCGAATTTCAAGATAACATCAATAATTGGTTGCTAGGTTATATCGATGCGGGAGGCGGCAGCAGCCGACCGGCTATTCAATTTAGTGTTCGTCCAGCAGACCAAAGCATTAATAATATATTAAACATCGGCCTAAGCCAGGGCGTAAGTAATTTGGGAAAAGGAAGCTCCTGCCAATCGGGTATCAATTGCTTTTTCAGTAACGGAGCCTACGGTTTTGAGATTCACCACAAAATCAACGAGTCCCGGAACGCCAAACATATCTCCACCGGCATTCTTCTGCCGCTGAAATGGACCGTTACCGGGTTCGTTTGTGATTCCTCGACCGACAACCGCTGCAACTAATAATTCCTCTGGAGTTACGACGCTTGGCGGAAAACTATTGAGAGCAATTCTTTAAGCAGTACCGTTGGGTTCTGAGCCAAACCTGCATCGTATTTGATGAAATACGGCCCTGTTAGGTTGCTTGGGTTGGGTAGGGTGACGGATCCCTTGGCCACAAAGATTCCTCGAACATCACCCCTTGAGGCGTTTTCAAAGACGATACCTTTGTCCAAACTAGTGTAACTGCCGCAGTCAACCTGATGATTATGGGTCGATGGAGGTCTCTTAAAAGTTATATTACCTCTAGTAATTATCGCCAAGCGCGTGCCCGGCTGGCATATAATGGCGCTGTTTATAGTTAGATCAATCGGTTGGTTTGAGTTTGCCGAACTAAAGACAATCGTACCTGAGCCGCTAAATGTCATCTGGCTATTAGGATTACCCAGAGTGAAGCTTGGAACGCCGTCAACCACAACGTTCCAGAGTTTACCTTCAGGCGGGGAGGAGAAGCTGTTAATCGAGGTATTACTGGGTTTATCGTCGATGGAGTTAAGGTTCCACGATGGGCCAACAAAGTTGTTTCCATTAAATCTAACTGGGGGAGCTTCGCCGCGGCGATCAAAAAGTTGATTTAGCGGTGGGGAAACTTCACCCCACCGAATTTTAACTGACTGACCATCAAGATATCTATCAAGTTCGGCGCTGCCGCCACTGATGTTAATGGTGCCGCCAACGGCGATGGCGTTTTGGTCTAGCTGGAAGTTTTGAATCTGTCCCGGAGCGGCAACGTTTCCCTCGACAATGAGTTGTTTGCGAGCGATTTTCTGCCAAAGGTTGATGTCGCCACCGCCAACAGAAGGTGCGTTGGCGGTAAGCTGGGTAACTAGACAGATGTAAGCCGAACTACCACCAGAGTCACAGGAGCTGTCCCCGAAATAAAACGTAGGAAATCCCCCGTCTTGAGCAGCTAGATATCTGTCAACATCGGCAATGTTGGCCGAGGTTATCGGTTCGCGTAGCGTCATCTTGAACACGTAGGGTTCAGCGGTTTTGCGCCAATCGCGAAAACTGATTTTGTAGTGATCATCAATATTGGATTCTGAGTCAAACGACCCTGTACTCACAGAGACGCTGAAGCGAGCGCAATTAGCGCTTTGAGCTGGGATACAACTGAGTGAGTTATTAATAAAATCGTAGAGGTTACCGCCGAAACTGACCTGAGCCGGAGTTATAAGCAGCTTTGGCGGCAGAACAATCTGAAAAACGCTCTGGCAAATTTCAAAATTAAAGATTTGGTCAAAATTAGCGTAAAACTGGTCAACGTCTTCTGGTTTATAGGTGTTGTATTCGGGCGCCTGACCACCGCCTTTGAATCCGAAATAGTTCAAACTTGAGATATTGAACCGCCCAAACCTTTCATCGTTGGCAAACATGGCGATGCTGTAGCCCCTTAATTGAGACTGGGAAGTAAACAGTTGATCGGTCTGAATCATAAAGTCAGCTAATGGCTCGCCGGCTCGTTCGTCATACTGACGATAGTAAACTCCCTCGTTTCTAACTTGAGAGGCGGATTTAAAACCTCCAGAATTACTGAAGAGGTTAATCGCCTCTACATCGGCTTGTAGGAATGTGTGACCATCCAGATCCATGTTGGTTACGCCGTCGCTTATCAATACCGCTTGGGGAGCTAACCCGGAAGGACGATTCTGGAAAATCTGCTCGGCGTTTTCTAAGGCGTGGGCGCCCGGGGTGTTGCCGCTAGCATTAAGAGATTGAATAAGCTGTTTCATTTGGGTGAGGTAACTGCCGTTGTTGCCATTTGGGTCAACAAAATTATCAATTCCATTTATGGCTCGAAATACAGATCTAACTACAGGCCGTTCTCGCCCAGCCGGCCCCTCCCCCCTAAACACAAGCAACGCGATGCGACTGCCGTTGCGGCGCTCGGCAATCCTGTCGAGGACACCGGCAACATTTTGCGAACCAACTAAAACTTCTTTGGCTAAATCAAGCTTGGAGCGGTTGGAGTTGATAAACTCCTGATTCATACTGCCGGAAATATCGAGGATAAAAGCGACATCGATCTTGCACTGGGCTTGCGGCGGCTCGATTAGCGGCGTTCGCCAAACTTGAACCCCACCGCTGTTGGACACTGAGGCATAGATGTAGTTGCCCTGCACCGTTATGCCGCCAGTGGCGTAGTTTGCGGCGCTGCCGAAACCGCCGTTATTTTCATTAAGACGAGCCCAAATCGGCCCCTCCGGCCCGGTATGCCAAATCTCGGTTCCGCTACTAGCATTAACAGTACCGATGAATAAACTGTTGCCGGAAGTAGAAAACGAACTAATACGAGTGTTGCCCGGGGCGGAGATATTGGTACCGTTAGTTACCTTAGTCCAGCCGATCCCGTCGGTTGAGCGATAAACCGCCGCCGGTCGGGCTGGGCTGGAGAACGGGTACCACACAGCGGCTAGAATCTCTTGGCCGCTGCGGCCACTTAGCGTGGCCAAACCGCTCACAACGGCTTCCTCGCCGAAAGAATCCTGTTGGAGAGCTTTGGTCCAGTTAAGCCCGTCCCGACTGCGCCAAATTTGGGAATACTTGCCCTGCGTTGACCATTTAACGGTTGAGGCGTACAGGTAATTGTTATGAAGCGCCAAGCTGGTAACTCCACAGGTAAAACTATCGCCGATGCCGGAGTCAGGGCCGGTATTAACCCACGCCGCCTGCCAAGTTAAACCATCGGTTGAGCTAAAAACCTCGCCACGGCCGCAACTAGGCGGATCTTGGTTGTTGGTAACAAAGTCGTGTTTGGCTGTTGCCACGTAAAGACGACTGCCGAATTTAATGATTTTGCCGGAGCGAAAATCGTTGATTGTCGTCGTAGTTTTTTTCTGAGTTGACTGGCTAATACCGTGAAAGTTATTAGGGCTGACAGACTGCCAATTGGCCCCGTCGCTGGTGCGCCAAACCATTAAGCAACCGTCGCCCTCACAAGAGCTCGAGTCCCAGTTAGGATTATTAGTCAAATAGAGGAATCCGCCGTCGACGAATAAATCATAGGCGTCCCCAGTGTTGTTTCTTGCTCCTAGCTGGCCGGTTAGGCCGTTAGTGATTATGCGAGTCCAACTGTTCGGGTTGCCGTTAGGGCTGCGCCAAATTTCAGTGTAGTGTTTGTTGGAGCTGGACTTGGCAACCGCGACGTAAAGTTGGTCGCCAAAGGCCGTTGGAGAGGAAAAACTAACCCCCCTGTCGGCAAAAGACGGGCTGACTCTCGCCCAGTTGGCGGCGTGCGTTACTTGGCTAGGGCTAAGCGGTCCTAAAATTAGCAACCCAAGAACCGAGATCGGCAATAATAAGCGAAGAAGCTTCATCGGTCGCGGTATTCTATTTGCGCCTGAAACCTAAACAAATTGATGTCGCCGTTAGGCTCACGGATCAGCTCTTCTGGAGTATCCGAACGTTGATACTCTGGTTGGGTATCGTCATTAATGTCGTTCGGCAGAAGGTTAGGGTTATTATTATCGACTCTATAATAGTGATCGCTGGCGCTAAACTTGAAAATAACACTTCCATTGCTTAAATCTCTCTCCGGCGAAAGAGTAACGGATCGCCAGCCAAAAATTATTCCAAGGACAATGATTAGTCCTAATGCCACCAAACCCACTTGCGGGCGGTGGTGGTGAAAGAGCTTTTTTAGGCGCGCGATACCGCTCATAACGCTACTTGCTCTCGAGCGTTACACTTATCGCTGAGGGCAAGAAGCTGACCAGCCCGACTCCTTGGGGTAAGACGAAATCCGAGTTCTTCAAGTCGACCGAGTAGTTGCCCGGGGATTGGAAAAGACTTAAGTTTAATTTAAGTTTCACCTCCGGCCCACTTATCGGCTCTAGGATCAGACTCTCACCGGAGATAATCACGGACACTTGAGCCGGATTAATTGAGACCACTTTCAAACTGGGGCTCAGGCCATCATAGATAATTTCCGGGGTGATCGATTTTGTTGCAGTTGTTTTAGCAATCTCCACGGTTGCTGTATATTTTGCCAAGGCCTGAGTGGGAATAATGCCGGAAGGAAAATCTAGCGCTGTTGTCAACTTTGCTGTCTGGGACAGACCGTCAACCGAAATGGCCGCCGTTGGAATTTCTGTCGTTGCCTCAAGATTGTCAACGGGGCCGGTTACCCTGACAACAGACGGGTCGATAATGACGGTCTTAACCCAATAGCCGCTGGCCGGCTGACCGGTGATAACCGGCTTAATACCGACAGTCTTATGCTGGCCTGCCTTGACTAAGGGGACTCTCAAAAAAACTTCGCTTGGCTCAAAACTTATGCCGCTTATCGGCAAAAGTGATGGGCTTAACGCTACGACCGAGAGCTTAGTTTCAATAGTATTGGTCTCACCGCCCAGATTCAGCTGAACAACAGCTTGAGTCAGATCCGAAACAACAGATTTAGCGCCTGTGACCTCGACTTTCTCGGGGTCAACAATCGGTTTATCCGGAACCAGCTCATCGCCGGCTTGGCCGGAAAACTTAACAACAACGGGCAAAGTTTTCTTTATAACCGGCTCAATCGTTACCACCACTCGCGTGGGTTTAACGCGGACAACCTCAACGTTCTGGAGAGTTGTATTAACCGCGACTTTCAAGTCGTACGTTCCCTCCGCCTGATTACCAACGTCAACGCTGGCCGTAAAACTCTCCGGCTTAATCGAGCTCCACGCATCGCGAGGCGCTCTGATAATAGCGCTAACCCCCGAGACACTGCCGAAATTTGCGCTCATACCCTCAGGAACGTTGGCCGCGGAAAGTTTTACTTGCCCGGGAAGTTCTGAAGTTCGAGCATTAATGCCCTCGGCAACAAATGTAATCATTAACGATGAAACCAAACTAATTACTCCCAACCAAACCTGCGACAGAGGGCTGTTCTCCCCCAGCTGTGGCGATCCCGGGGCGCCAGCGCGGCCGAACAAATTCTGCCAACGCTCCCGAAAGTAAATCGGATATCCGATGACTAAGACGATTAAGGCCAACTGTGAAAACAGATGTAAGCCGGGCAACCTCAAATAAGCGGTTGTAATCAGGATAGCTACTGCCACGCCGATCAGCCCTAAGTAGGCAAGGGTGCGACGGGTATTGAATGCTCTTAGAGCTATAAAGATGACCAAGCCAAGAACGATGACATCGATAGCTAAAAACAACCAGCGTGTCGAGTCGCCCACACCGAATTGCAACCAGCCCGCCCAAATATCACGAAGTTGTTCGATTAGTCCTCCTCCCAATTCCAGAGTAAAACAACTTAGCGAAGTTTCAAGGGTTCCCCCTAGTCCTCGCGAATGGTTTTGGTGACTATCAAAACATCACCTTCTTCTACCTGAACGCCCTCAGTAATTTTTGATAGTGAAAGACCGCACTCGTTACCCTCATCAACAGACTTAACCTCCTCCTTACCGACTTTCACTGTTTCTAGCGCGGCCGTACCGATTTCGTCCTTGTCGCGTCTGATAACGACTTGCGCATCAGGTTCAATCGCGCCGGAAGTCACCTTGCCGCCGACGATAGCGTTATCTTTCTTGCGAGAAAACGTCGCCAAAACCTTGAGTCGGCCAAGTTCAACCGTTTTGTACGTTGGGGTGGCTATTTTGACAAGCTTTTCTTTTAGATAATCCAGAACTTCGTAAATCACCCACGATTCTTTAATTTCAATGCCTGAGCGCTCCGCCAAGGTTTGGATGCGTTTGTTGGGGCTGGATCGAAAAGAAATAATCAGAGCACCGGAACTCTCTGACAGGTTTAAATCGTTCTCATTTACGGCGCCAATGCCGCTAGAAACTATCTCAACAAGGGCGTCTTTGGCTTTCAGTTTCCTGATCGACTCTTCCAGAGCCGCCAGTGAACCGCCGACATCTGCTTTTAGGACTATATTAAGAGTGTTTTCACTTTCAGAGCCGACATGTGTTCGCACTGTTTTAGCGGATCCGGTCATTGATTTGGCAACTTTTTCATTGGGCACAACCCTGAGAGTCTCGCCGAAATCAGGCACGTCTTTAAGGCCGGTAATCGTTACAGGCATCGATGGCCCGGCTGAAGCGAGTGGCCGGTCTTCATCGTCAAGTATCTGGCGGATTCGGCCGTAGGTTTTGCCAACAACTGCGACTTGGCCCATGCGAAGAGTGCCTGAATAGACGAGCACGCTGGCCACAGGTCCGACTTGTTTGTCTAAATGAGCTTCAATAATAATACCTTCCGGCGTGGCATCAGGGTCGGCCTTAAGGTCTTGTAGTTCAGCCAACAGCACAACCATTTCCAGTAGAGTCTCTGTGCCTTCGCCGGTTTTAGCGGAGATCGGGACAACGACTGTCTTGCCTCCCCAGTCCTCTGGGGTTAGATCGTTCTCCGCGAGCTGTTGTTTGACTCGTTCGAGATTAGCTCCGGGCAGGTCGATCTTGTTAACGGCAACGATAATCTGCGCTCCGGAAGCGCGGGCGAACTTAATTGCTTCAACCGTCTGCGGCTTAACACCGTCGTCAGCGGCGACCACTAAAACCACTAAATCGGTTAGACTGGCCCCGTGAGCCCTCAGAGCCGAGAACGCCTCGTGCCCGGGGGTATCAATAAAGGTTATCAGGCGTTTTTTCTTGTCCTTGGCGATAAACTCAATTTGGTAAGCGCTGATGTGCTGGGTGATGCCGCCTGATTCCGACTTAGCCACATCACTCTGGCGTATTCTATCCAGTAGAGATGTTTTGCCGTGATCGACGTGTCCCATTACTGTTACCACGGGGGGACGTTTCAGCGCGTTTTTTGACTGGACTGACCCGTGTGAGGCCCGCTCGGGTGTTGACTCCCTCTCGAGCTCAAAGCCAAACTCCTCCGCTACTAGAGCGGCTGTTTCAAAATCAAGGTTTTGGTTGATTGAAGCCATGACGCCGCCGGAGATCAGCTTAGCAATCAGCTCAGTCGGGGCTACCTCCAATTTCTCAGCCAAGAGCCGTACCGAAATCTGTTCAGGTAGTTCCAGCTTTTTACTCATCGCCTGATTCCTCTATTTGGTCATTATCCTCAACCGCCACCTCGACCGGCTCATCTGAATTGCCAACGACAGCAAAGGCGCTGACTTTGTCGCCGCTGGCAAGCCGCATCAGTATTACACCAGAAGCTTGTCTCGATAGTCTTTTGACCGAATCGGCGCTAATACGAATAACCTGTCCGAAAGTAGTGACTATTATTAAGTCTCGGCTGTTTTTGGTAACAACGGAACCGAAGACTAATTTACCGGTTTTCTCGGTTAATTTGGCAATCCTTATACCCGAACCGCCTCGATGCTGATTACGAAATTCGCCGATGGCGACCTTCTTGCCGATGCCGTTTTCCGATATTACCACCACTGCTTGGGCTTCGTGGGTGATGACTTCAGTCTGAACAACCTTATCGTCGCCTTTGAGTTTCATTCCCCTAACGCCACCAGCTGAGCGGCCCATCGGTCGAACTTCGGCCTCGTTATAAACAATGACTTGGGCGTTCCGGGTAATTTGGATAATGTCATCGCCGCCGCTAGTAACCTTAACCCAAAGCAGTCGGTCGGTGTTTTTGAGCCCCATTGCGATCACACCGTTTGACCGGACATTTTTGAAAGAGTCGGTAAAAACTCTTTTGACCGCCCCGTTCTCGGTAGCAAAAAAGAAGAAATTACCTTTATCTTGCTCGCCGACAGCAATCAGCGCCGTAACTTTCTCCTGCGGATCAATCCTGATTAAGTTAGGTAACGCCGTACCCTTGCTCTGGCGCGAGCTGGCCGGTATCTCAAATATTTTAGTGGTGAATACTCTGCCCCTGTCGGTGAAGAAATATGCTGTGTCGTGAGTTGAGGCGTGGATAATTTGGCTAACGGAATCGTCATCACGAGTTGCGATGCCGATTACTCCTTTGCCCCCGCGGCCCTGCTTTTTGTAAGTGGTGCTGGCCAGCCGCTTGATGTAGTTACTCTTAGTTAGAGTAACTACCACTGATTCTTTCGGGATTAGGTCGGTGGCGGTAAATTGACCGAGTTTTTCCGGGCGAACTTCGGTCAACCGCTCGGCGCCAAATTGTTTTTTGACCTGTTGTAGCTCCTCTTTAATAATTTGTCGAACCCTGTCGGGTTTCGCCAGAATGTCTTTCAGGTCGGCTATCAGCCGAGTAATGGCCTCGTACTCATCGTAAATTTTTTGACGCTCCAGATTAGCCAGTTGACTTAAACGCATATCCAAGATGGCATCTGCCTGAAGCTGGCTGAGCTGATAATTTTTCATCAGGCCGCCTCGGGCTTCTTCTCGATCCTTGGAACGGCGGATTAGGGCGATTATCTGGTCAAGATGATCGAGGGCGATTTTTAAGCCCTCCAAAATGTGGGCTCGGTTTTGGGCAATTTTGAGTTCGTATTCGGTGCGCCGAGTGACGGTAGCGACCCTGTGGCTAATAAATTCCCGCAGTATCTCAGGTAAGTTGAGCAGCTTTGGCTGTATACCGTCAACTAAAGCGACCATATTATAATGTATGACGCCTTGAAGCTCGGTTTGCTCGTAAAGCTGATTGAGGATTTTAGCTGACGCGGCGCCTTGCTTGATGTCGATAACTACTCGAACCCCCTGCTTACGGTCTGACTCATCTCGAATATCGCTAATGCCTTCGATTTTCTTGAGCTTGACTAACTGAGCGATGTGGGTAATAAAGTTCGCCTTATTAACCTGATAAGGCAGCTCAGAAATAACGATCCTGCTGCGATTGTTCTGCTCCTCAATCTCAGCTCGCCCCCTGACAACAGTCCTGCCCCGGCCGGTTGAGAGCGCAGTTTTAATGTCTTCAGCGCCGTAGGCGATGCCGCCGGTGGGAAAATCGGGGCCCTTAATTACCTCTAAAAGTTCCTCAGATTCTGCTTCGGGGTTTTTTAAAATCAGCAACAGGCCGTCAATGATCTCGTTAGGATTATGGGGTGGAATGCTTGTGGCCATACCAACCGCAATGCCCTGAGAGCCGTTGATGAGCAAGTTTGGCAATTTGGTGGGTAATACTTTCGGCTCTGTGTTGGTGCCGTCGTAGTTTTCTTGAAAATCAACTGTCTCCTTCTCGATATCGCTCAACATAACTTCGGCCGGCGCCGAAAGTCGGGCTTCGGTGTAGCGCATCGCCGCGGGCGGATCGCCGTCCATTGAGCCGAAATTCCCCTGTCCGTTAACTAACGGCAATCTCAAACTCCACCACTGGGCCATCCTAGCTAAAGCATCGTAAACCGCCCCTTCGCCATGAGGGTGGAATTGACCGAGAACTTGACCGACAATTTTGGCAGACTTTTGGTGCTTTGCCCCAGCAGTTAGCCCCATCTCTCGCATGGTGTAAAGGATTCGGCGCTGAACTGGTTTAAGCCCATCGCGTACATCGGGCAATGCGCGCGAAACAATAACGCTCATGGCGTAGTCTAGGTAAGACTCAGACATTTCGTCCTGAATCACTCGCGGTTTTATCAGGCCAAAATCAGTTTTTTCGACGTGGTTGTTCTCTGTTGGCTCCATTTAATATTAAAAGTCTAGGTTTTTGACTGCGGCGGCTCTGTTTTGGATAAACCGTTTTCGCAGCAGGACATCTTCCCCCATCAAATCGGAAAATATTTCATCAGCTTTTTCAGCGCCCTCAACCGTCACTTTCAGCAAAACACGGTTTTCAGGATTGAGCGTCGTTTCCCAAAGCTGTTCTGGATTCATCTCCCCTAAACCCTTATAACGCTGGATGTTAAGGCCACTTAGCGGGCCGCTATGGGCGCTCTTGAGCTTGCTAACGGCTTCGTCTTTGGCCTGCTCGCTGTGGAAATAGTCCACCTTGCCTTTGTAGCGCACGCCAAACAACGGCGGCTGGGCGATATAAAGATGGCCCCGCTCGATAAGCTCGGGAAAATGCCGGAAGAAAAATGTCAGCAGCAGCGTCCGGATGTGAGAGCCGTCAACATCAGCGTCAGTCATGATAATTATCCGATGATACCTGAGCTTGCTGTAATCTTTGTCGTCCCCGATTCCCACGCCAAGCGCAACAATAAGAGCTTTTATCTCCTCATTAACGAGCATCCGGTCGAGGCGGGCCTTTTCAACGTTAAGGATTTTCCCCCGGAGCGGCAAAATCGCCTGAAACCGGCGATCGCGGCCGGATTTGGCCGAACCGCCGGCAGAATCCCCTTCCACAATATAGAGTTCGGACTTGGCCGGATCTCGTTCGGAGCAGTCGGCCAGCTTGCCCGGCAGGGTCATTCCATCAAGGGCGCCTTTGCGGATAACGGCCTCTCTGGCAGCACGGGCGGCTAAGCGAGCTTTGGCCGAAAGTGAAACTTTTTCAATTATCGAGCGTGCCTCAGCCGGGTGCTCTTCGAGATGGCGGCTAAGGCCCTCATTAACAACGGTTTCTGTCAGACTGCGCATAAGCGGACTGCCCAATTTGGATTTTGTCTGACCTTCAAACTCAGGATCGGGCAGTTTAACCGAAATAACGGCTGTTAGCCCCTCACGAATATCTTCACCCACTGGGCTTAAATCGCTTTTCTCTCCCAAGATTTTTTTGGCGTAGTCGGAGATGACTCTTGTCACTGCAGAGCGAAACCCCGTTAAATGGGTTCCCCCTTCTACCGTGTGGATATTATTGGCAAAACTAAAAACCTGCTCATTAAAATTGTCAACATACGTTAGAGCAACCTCAATCTGGGCATTATTAAGCTCTTTGGTAATGTAAATCGGTTTTGGCAGAAGCGTCTTTTTGTGCCGGACAAGATGCGAACAGTAGGCGGCAATACCGCCTTCAAAGAAAAAGCGATATGACTCCGGCAGAGTTTGGTCTTCCGCGCTTAAGCTCTCAGGTCGGCGCTTGTCGCTGATGGCAATCGTCACGCCTTTGGTTAAGTAGGCCTGCTGACGAGCGTGATCAAAAATCGTCCTTCTCGAAAGGTAGATTTTAGGAAATATCTCAGGATCTGGCCGGAAGGTAATGCGCGTCCCCTTGTCTTGGCTTTGGCCGGCCTCTTGAACTGGTGAAGTTGGCTTGCCGCGTTGGTAGCTTTGGCGATAATGTTTGCCGTTAAGAAAAACTTCCGCCTCCAGTGATTCTGAAAGCGCGTTGACAACCGACACGCCAACACCGTGCAGACCTCCGGAAACTTTGTAGCCGCCGCCGCCGAATTTGCCGCCGGCGTGGAGCTTGGTTAGAACAGTCTCCAAAGCGCTGACTTTAGTGGCTGGGTGGATATCAACTGGAATGCCTCGGCCGTCATCTTTAACTGAAACTGATCCGTCTTCGTTGAGAGCGATGTCAATATGCTTGGCGTGACCGGCCATTGCTTCATCGATAGCGTTGTCGAGCACCTCCCAGACCAAATGATGTAGTCCTTCGCCACCGGTTCCGCCGATGTACATGCCCGGGCGTTTTCTGACCGGTTCAAGCCCCTCTAAAACGGTAATTTGCTGCGCTGTATATAACCCTTCAACTTGTTTGGCCATATTTCTTACACCGCTTCCTCGCTAGCTCGTTGGCGTTGATGTAATTGTTCGGACATTAATCTAATTATACCCCGCTTTTCCCCTAAAATAAAGGCTCGCTAGATGTGGCTGTGGGGTTAATTTGGCGGCTGGTTCTCAACAATTTTTTTAATTTTTTGCTTGAAAACTTCCTTGTCAAACTTCATGGCGTGAGCACGGATTTTTTGCGGGTCATATTTTTCGGGGCGGAAATTTTTAAGCGCCCCAACGAGCGACTCAATCGATTGCTCGGCAAAAAATTCACCGGTGACGCCGGGAACGATTGACTCAAGCGCCCCACCCTCGCCGTAGGCGATTACCGGCCTCCCAGAAGCCATCGCCTCCAGCGGCGTCATACCAGCGTCTTCCTTCGGTGGGAAAATCAAACCGATAGCATGGGCGTAAAGGTCGGCCAACTGGTCATCGCTGACTCGTCCCAAAAACTCGATAGTCGGTCCGGCCATTCTTTTGAGCTCTTCCAAGCAAGTGCCGCCGCCGACGACTTTAAGTTTCAGAGCTAATTTATTAGCCGACAAGATTGCTAAATCAGTTTTTTTATAAGGCTCGTTTCGGCCTAAGACCAGCCAGTAGTCCCCTGTCTTGTCGGCAATTCGAAATTTTCCGGTGTCAACCGGCGGGAAGATAACCTCATCGGGGGTTCTGCCGTAGTATCTTTCTGTCCTTTTGGCGATATAGCGCGAATTAACGATTATGTAGTCCGGCCGCTTGCTGGCTTGCAAGTCCCACTTTTGCAGACATTTCACAAGAGTTTTTATCACCGGTCGGCCGATAAAGGGCAGAGGTATCGGGGCGTTGGCAATGTATTCGTCTTTGTCGCTGGTTAAGTAACGCGTTGGCGTGTGCAGATAACAAACATGCTTGGTCGGCGGTTTGGTGATTACACCCTTGGCAAACGAGGAAGAATCACTGAGAACTACATCGAAGCCACTCAAATCAAATGACTCAATCGCTTTTGGCATCAAAGCCAAATAATACTTATAGGCGCCGGGCATACCCGGCCAGTCCTGCAAAAAGCTGGGGATAACTTGTCGGCCGGGCAGAAATTCATCCAGCAGTTGAGGATCCTTAACCAGTAGATAAATTGGGGCGTCAGGCCAAATTTCACCGAAAGTTCTCAGAACCCGTTCACCGCCGCCCCACTGGGTAAAAAAATCGTGGACTAGAGCAATTTTCATCGGGAGAACGCTTGGCGAAAAATATAAACAATGGTGCCCAAAATTATCCGCAGATCAAACCAGATTGACCAGTTTTCAATGTAATACAGGTCGTATTTGACCCGCTCGCTAATAGAGGTGTTACCGCGCCAACCGTTAATTTGGGCCCAACCAGTTAAGCCGCTTTTGACATGGTGGCGCTTGAGGTAATCAGGAATTTCATCAGCAAATTTTTTGACGTACTTGGGCTGCTCCGGCCTTGGACCAACCAAGCTCATCGTCCCGATGAGCACGTCGTAGAGCTGAGGCAGTTCGTCGAGATTAGTCCGGCGCAAAATTCTGCCGACTGGGGTTATTCTTGGGTCTGAATCTTCCTCGGCAGACCAGCCGTCAAATTGCTGGAAACGCCGATCGGCATCTTCGTACATACTGCGAAATTTGTGAATATAGAACGTGCGACCATCTTGACCAACTCTCTGGTGGCGAAAAATTACTGGCCCGGGCGAGCTTAGCTTAACAAGAAGCGCCGCGATTAACAGTATTGGGCTAAGCAAAATTATCGCCGGAACCACTAACAGTAAATCAAGCATTCTTTTGTAAACTCTGCCCCAGCCCTCAAGCGGCGTTCGTTTGAACCTGAGCACAACCGCGCCAGCCATCACCGTGCTCTCAATGTTGGTTGAACGCAAACTCATCAGACTAGCAACAGTAATGAAGCTCAATCCCCTCTCCTCACAATAACCGAGGATTTCCAGCGCTTGTTCGTCAGTGATTTTCTGATCGCAAAGAATTACCTCGTCAACTCTTGAGCTGATTGATTTGAGCCGATTTAGATAGTCGTCTTCGATTACCTCAACCACCTTTCGCCCTGAAGCCCAATCGGATCTGAGGTTCTCGACGAAATTTTGGCAGTTGTCGCCAGAGAGGATCACCGCGTTAGTCAACCCGAGCCCCGAGCGATAGAAGTAATTAACTAAGCCGTCAAAAAGGATGCGCCCAATTACCAGCAAAGCACTGGTCAAAAAGACGCCGTAAACTATAATCAACCGCGGGAAAACTTGAGACTCGGGTGATCGCCACAGGTATAAAACGATAATCAGCACGGCCCAACCGGAGAGTAGCCCTATCAAGCCCAGGCCGATCGCCCGCCACAGCTGAGGCGGTTCACTGGGCTTGTAGAGCCCTTGGCTTGCCAGCAACAATATCCAGACAGGCATTAGCCACGCCACAAATTTAAGGTATGAGTTCAGCGGCCATTGGAACAACTCAGTTCCATCGGCCCGTATTAAATACGCCCAAACCAAGCCAGCTGAGATGGCCGCGGTATCAATAACAAGCGCGATAACGGCTAACGTCAGCCCCGTTCGTTTCATAGTTTTCAATCATAGTGGAGTTTTTACTCAATTTAAACCCGAAAAACCCCGTCAAGCGGGGTTTTTCGTTGCTTAGAACACGGCCGTGTTTAAGCAATCAGGCCTTCTTAAGCATCGGAAGACCAGTTCTTGAGTTCTCCATAACGGTGTAACCGGCAGGAACTGAGTCCATGGCGCCGGGGCGAACATCCTGAGCAAAATAATAAATAGTCTGCTGGCGACCGCCTCTCAAGGTTACATCTCGGCTGTGGAGATAATATGTTTTACCGGACTTTTTTGATTGTACGCTATATGCCATGCTTTTCACCCCCTTTCCGCAATTTTAGTTGGTAACTTTTCAGGTTAGGCAATGCCCCACCTCCAACCATTACTAAATACCCTATACAAACCTGTCAAGAGCTGGGATAATTTAACAGGTTAAAACAGGTCATGAAGTTCAAACTTTCCAGCAAATTTCGTAGCGCCGGAGATCAGCCGAAAGCAATCCGTCAGCTAACAGACGGTCTCAAGAAGGGCATGAAGCATCAGGTACTTTTAGGTGTAACCGGCTCGGGCAAAACTTTTACAGTGGCTAACATTATCCAGAGTGTGCAACGACCAACTCTGGTTATTGCTCACAATAAAACGCTGGCCGCCCAATTAACCAGTGAGTACCGGCAATTTTTCCCGCAAAACGCCGTTGAGTATTTCGTTAGCTATTACGACTATTACCAGCCAGAAGCGTATATGCCAAACAGCGATACGTATATAGAGAAAGAGGCGCAGATTAGCGACGAAATCGACCGGCTGCGCCACGCCGCCACGGGGGCGGTATTGAGCCGCAAGGACGTCATCGTGGTTGCCTCCGTTTCCTGCATTTATGGGTTGGGCTCGGCCACAGATTATCAAAAAGCTAGCTTGGTTTTTCGCCGCGGCGAAACAATCGATCGGGACGTGATGATTGACCGCTTAGTTGAGCTTCAATATCAGCGTAACGACACCGTCTTGAGCCGTGGTGCGTTTAGATTCCTCGGCGAAAACCTAGAAATTATGCCGGCCAATTCTGAGCGGATTCTCCGTATAAGCGGCTCGAGGGATAAAATTACCAATATCGAGGAGCTCGATCCGATTACGGGAGAGCGCTTGGACAGCTTGCGGCTGGCTGTCGTCTACCCGGCCAAGCACTTCGTTACCGCGCCCGATCAACTAAAAAGTGCCCTTGCCTCCATCGAGCGCGAGCTGGCAGATCACCTTAAAACTCTGCATCGCGAAGGGAAAATCCTTGAGGTGGAAAGATTAGAGCGCCGAACTCGTTACGATATGGAGATGATTGCTGAGGTTGGCTACTGCAACGGCATTGAAAATTACTCAAGGCATTTCGACGGTCGCGCCCCGGGAGAGCCGCCAACAACACTGTTGGACTATTTCACCCAAACCAGCAGTGAGTTTCTGCTGGTGATTGACGAGTCACACGTAACAGTGCCTCAGCTAGGCGGAATGTACAACGGCGATAAAAAGCGTAAAGAAGTCTTGGTTGAACACGGTTTTAGGTTACCGTCAGCCAAAGACAACCGCCCCCTGACTTTTCAAGAATTCGAAGCTAAGATGCCACAAACGATCTATACTTCAGCCACGCCCGGCCCTTATGAGCTGGAAAAAGCCCAAGGTAAGAGCGGGCAGATCGTGGAGCAGCTCATCCGCCCAACGGGGCTGGTTGACCCTGAGTTGGAAATCAGACCGCTGAAAAATCAGGTAAAAGACCTGACCAAAGAGATCAAAGCAAACCTGAAATCAAAAGGGCGGGTGCTTGTGACCACCCTAACGAAAAAGATGGCCGAGGATTTAAGCGAGCATTTGGCCGAACAAGGCATAAGAGTTCGTTACCTTCACAGCGGCATTGAAACGCTGGATAGGATTGAGATTCTGAGAGATCTCCGCAAAGGGGTGTTCGACGTCTTGGTTGGGGTCAATCTGTTGCGTGAGGGTCTCGATCTGCCGGAGGTTAGCTTGGTCGGCATACTGGACGCCGACAAGGAAGGGTTTCTCAGAAGCGAGCGAAGTCTGATCCAAACTATCGGCCGAGCCGCCCGTAACGTTCAGGGAAGGGTTATCCTCTACGCCGATAACATCACTGGCTCGCTCCAGAAAGCGATACGGGAGACAAACAGGCGGCGGAAAATTCAGCTTGAGTATAACCAAACTCACGGCATTACGCCGCAGTCGGTTTCAAAGGAAATTACCTCCATCATCGAACGCGAGATAGAGTCGGCCGTTGGTCTTGACAGAATCGAACAGCAATTGGCCAAAACTAACCTCGACTCGCTGATTAAGCAGAAGGAGCGACAGATGAAACTGGCCTCGCAAGAGCTTCAGTTTGAATTGGCCGCCATTTTGCGAGATGAAATAATTAAGCTAAAGAAAATGCGAAAGGACCGGCAATCCTTCGCCGGTCCAATTTAATAGTCGAGCTCGGCCTCAATCTTTGAAGCAAGCTCAGACCTGTTTGGGAGAGGCCCTCTAGTTTTAATGAACTTGAGAAGTGATACCTTCTCTCCGTCGGTTACTTCTCCTTTCTTCTCGTACCTTTCAGCGATCTCTTTCGCCTCTTCGGCGGTGAGGTTTGGAAGCAGCTTAAAGTCCATAGCCGACATTCTATCCTAACTCCTCGAGATGGTCAAGTCTTCGTCTGGATTTTCTTGTTGTGATATTCTCTCAACCGCACCCATAAATACCCGCGATAGTCCTTCGCCGGGCTCGCCGGTTTTGGGATTAATATCCTCCTTCGGGTCAATGTATTTGGCGGTGGAATTAGGTATTAAGACAAAAAGCGGCTTTGCCCCGTATCTGTTGGAAGCCGTTGTCAATTTAAGCACGCTGTCTTTGGCTTTCTCGTTAGCTTCATAGGAGTCTGTCTGGCCACTAATTGTGTCTGGGTTTACCAGCCCATCAATTAATTTGTTGTTGTATTCGGTTCCGTCAAGCGAATAAACCAAACTGTTTTCGAAAAAAGCATCCTCTGAAAGTAGGAAAGACTTTACTGTCAGCGCGTAAACTTGGTTGGTTTTTGGGTTCCGCGCGAACCAATCAATCTTTTCTATTCTGTCTTGTTTTGAGCCCTCGTCGTCTTTGGGAAAGAAGACTTCCCAGCCAACTTTGTCAAAAAGTCGCCCGGCGGTGTACTCAGCCAAAAAACCGCTAAATGTTTTTCTTGATCTCTCCTCGCCCAAAACAATTACCAGATCGTTCCTTAGCTCTTCGATCATCTCGAAATAACGTCCTCCGCCTGCGGCTTGGAACGCCCGGACAAAGGACTTACCAAGCTGTGCTCCGAATTCACTAACTGAAATCTTTCTCTGGGGGTCTTTCTGCTCTTGTTTATATTCTAGGACTAGTTTCTTGTAATAAAGATAGGCATCCCTCAACCGCTTCGCTTCAGCCGCTTCCCGCTCTTCTTCCGGAGAAGAAACATGAAAACGTTCATATTCTCGCGGGTCAAATCCCATCACTTCTCCCATGCTTGGAGCTTATCACTGTCAAGCACGGCGGACAATTGCCCGTCGGCTTTCGGGTTTTGTTTGGTACAATTAGGAAATGTCTTTAACCGATAAAATTATTATCAAGGGAGCGCGGGAGCATAATCTCAAAAACATCAGCCTCGAGTTGCCGCGCAACAAGCTGATCGTTTTTACCGGCCTGAGCGGCTCGGGAAAATCCAGCTTGGCTTTCGATACAATCTACGCCGAGGGTCAACGCCGTTATATGGAATCACTCTCATCTTACGCTCGGCAGTTCTTGGGTCAGATGGAAAAACCTGATGTCGACTATATTGAAGGGCTCTCGCCGGCTATTTCCATCGACCAAAAAACAGTCTCCCACAATCCCCGCTCAACCGTCGGTACCGTCACGGAGATTTACGATTATCTTAGATTGCTTTTTGCTCGAGTAGGCCGCCCGTTTTGCCCGATCTGTTCGCGACCGATCTCCCGTCAAACAGTCGACCAAATGGCGGAGCTGATTGAGGGTTTGCCGAACTCAACTAAGATTGTCGTTTTCTCGCCCGTTGTTCGCACCCGCAAAGGCGAATACCACCAACTGTTGGCTGATTTGCGCCGCGGCGGTTTCGGTACTGTTAGGGTCAACGGAGAGCTGCATTCACTTAGCGACTCGATACAGCTTGATCGCTACAAGGCGCACAATATTGATGTCTTGATTGATCGGCTGAGCGTTGGTTTTTCATCTCGGCGGCGATTAGCTGAAGCGCTGGAAGTGGCTCTAAAACTAAGTCGTGGAACGGTAATCATAGCAACCGAAAACAAATCAGACGAGATTTTATTAAGTGAAGACTTGGCTTGTCCGTATGACGGCTTTTCGCTCGGCGAAATTTCACCGCGTTCGTTTTCTTTCAACAGTCCTTACGGCGCCTGCCTTGACTGTCACGGTCTAGGGGTCAAGAAAGAGATAACCCGTGAATTATTAATCCCAGATCAAACTAAGTCGATTGAGGAGGGGGCCGTGATGCCGTGGACCTTTTCACCAACAAACTATTACGGCATCTTGATTAAAAATGTTGCCCGCCACTACGGCATTCAAACTGACGTGCCCATCAGCGCACTTAGCGCCGAGCAACTAAATCTGCTTCTTCACGGCGAGGGTCGTCCAGTTAAGGTCAAGCTTCATTATTTCTCGGCCGGAGTCGCCCATCACTTCAGCGTTGGTTTTAACGGCTTGGTCGCTCATCTAGAAAAGCGTTATCAGGAAACTGATTCAGAGCTTGTCAGAGAACAGATTGAACAGTATATGCTTTCGGCGCCCTGCCAAAGCTGTAAGGGCGCCAGACTCAAGCAAGAAGCCCTGATTGTTAAAATCGGCGGACGCAACATTGCCGAAATTGCCAATTTAACCATTGATGAGACGGCCGAATTCTTCAAGCAATTAAAACTTGGTCAACGGTCTCGAGCAATCGCCGAGAAAATCATTACCGAAATCGCCAACCGGCTCGAGTTTTTGAAAAAGGTTGGTTTGGGGTATCTAACAATCGATCGCAGCGCCACGACTCTAGCCGGAGGTGAGTCGCAACGAATACGGTTGGCCTCCCAAATCGGTTCGGCGCTGGTTGGCATTCTCTATGTGCTCGACGAGCCGACAATCGGCCTACACCCAACGGACAACGCTCGATTAATTGAAACCTTAAAACGGCTTAGAGACCTAGGTAATACCGTCATCGTTGTTGAGCACGATGAAGAAACAATCAAGGCGGCTGACTTTGTTGTCGATATCGGCCCCAGCGCTGGAGAGCACGGCGGAGAGATTGTGGCCACCGGTTCGCCGCGGGAATTAATGGACAATCCCAAGTCAGTTACTGGAGAGTATCTGAGCAAGAGAAAGTTTTTAAAAGTACCCGAGCGGCGGCCAGTTCCCAAAGGCCACCCCTACCTGATTGTCCACGGCGCCAAGGAGCATAATCTAAAAAACATTTCGGTGAGCTTCCCTTTGGGCAGGTTCGTCGCCGTAACCGGCGTTTCCGGTTCCGGAAAATCAACGCTGGTTGGCGAAATCCTGTCCCCAGCGCTCAGCAATAAGCTCGGCCTTAAAACCGGCAGTATCGGCAAGCACGAGAATATCACCGGTTTCGAGCAACTCGATAAAATTATTGAAATTGACCAGTCCCCGATCGGCCGAACACCCCGCTCTAATCCGGCTACCTACACCAAGGCCTTCGATCCGATTAGACAGCTCTTTGCCACTACTCCTGCCGCAAGAGCGCGCGGTTATAAGCCGGGGCGGTTTAGCTTTAATGTCGCTTCAGCAAACGGCGGCGGCCGCTGTGAAAACTGTCGCGGAGATGGCCAGATTAAGATTGAAATGAACTTTCTGCCAGATGTTTATATCACTTGCGACGTTTGCAAGGGCAATCGTTACAACAAGGAAACCTTAGAAGTCACTTGGAAGGGGAAAACCATAAGCCAAATCCTCAACCAGACCGTCGATGAAGCGCTCGAACTTTTTGAGAACATTCCACCAATCTCCAATAAACTAAAAACTCTGGCGGAAGTTGGCCTTGGTTATATCAAACTTGGCCAAAGCGCCACGACACTTTCTGGAGGCGAAGCGCAAAGAATAAAACTCTCGGCAGAGCTAGCTCGTCCGGCAACCGGTAAAACCATTTACATTCTCGACGAGCCGACAACTGGACTGCACTACGCTGATATAGAGAAGCTGTTAAACGTCCTGCAAAAGCTGGTTGATCGCGGCAACACAGTTGTTGTGATTGAGCATAACTTAGATGTTATTAAGTCAGTTGATTGGATAATTGATCTTGGTCCCCACGGAGGCGAGGCCGGCGGGCGCGTTGTCGCCAAGGGTTCCCCTGAAGAAGTCGCCTTGAGCAAAGCGTCGTTAACGGGGCAGGTTTTGGAGCCGGTGCTTTTCGGACAAAAAAAGGCCGCGGCGGTTGCCGCGGCCAGCTGACGGGGTTGAACCGTCAGCGATCATAACGATATTCTCTTCCAGCCTTCGAGGCCGTTAGAGATTCGCTCAACAAGTGAGCGAATTATTTTCTCCGACACTCCCCGTTCGGAAGAATTCGAACCGGGAGAATCTGGAACAATCCCCTCTAGCTCAAGGACCTCCCTTTCTCCGGGGTTCAGGAGGGGGAGGAATGGGCTCACCAAGCTGCAGGCCTCTTGCCTGCTCACCCAGCTACTCAACTTGAAGTTGAGTAGGCTGCACAACCCACAGGGGCAGAAATCAAACGTCGCAACACTCACGCAGTATGCGGCTACACCCCCCCTGTGTAGCTCTAGCCTCGGGTGCAGGGTGGGTGGTTCGCACCAGGGCTTTCTTTCGTCCCCATTACACCTCTGCCATGTGCAATGGGTAAAGACGGCAAGTGAAAACTCGTCGTCAGTCCTGACTATCTCAGCCGCCCAACAGGGCAGCTGATACGCCCACTCCGCCCCGTGCCTTTTGTGTAGCGGGGGCAGGTGGGTGTGGTCTAGTCGACGCTCACGCGTCTTTTCGAGCGCTTCTCTAGCGCTCATCCCCAACAACTTTCCTATGCGAACAGCTTCGGTCGCTGTTCGCGCCATACTGAGCTGACTGCGAAGGATCATACACTTTTCGATGTTCATTTTCACTCTCCTATACCCACGAGGACACACCCCCGCAGGCGGTGATTTAGGAGGGTTCACCCCTCCAATCCGCCCATGACCTTAGGTCAACTCGCTTGCCGATACTGTTACCAGTAGCGGGGCTAGACCGAACATCGAATGCTTCCGGTAGAAAGCGAACGGTGTCGTAAAAAGTCATGAGCGGGTTGGAGAGGAGACAGCTTCTCAAGACCCTCAATTCGCAATAAATTGAGGGTTTAGTTGAAGGCCAGCCGAAGTACAAAGTACCTCGGCTGGCTCGGATTCTCATCAAGCCGGTTCAACTTTCGTTACCCCCGGGCCTTAACCGTCCTTACGATCGGTGGCTTGCCGGGGCTCCTCAGGCGGTCGAATCGCTTCAACCGCTCCCCGCTACCCACATACATAAAAAGGAATGTGGGCAATGAGGAAACTAGTTTTTAAGTTACAGTTGCTGTTGCTTACGGCCTTTACACTGCAAGCTCACAACTCACTTTAATATTGAAGGAAGCTTTGGCCGACCGGCCGAGACCTTGGCGACTTAGGGTTGTTACGTCCCAAAGGGATCGCAACCTTCAGCCGTTACTCCAAAGTCCGGACATTGTCAGCGTAAAACAAAAACCCATGGTAGCTGGCGAAACGAACGCCTATATATAATGAAGGCGGTTCGCTTCTCGTTCGGCTACCGGACCGAACTCACCCATGAGTTCACTTAACTTCCTCAATAATTTTAAACTTCACTATCAATGCCGAAGATTACTCTCACATTGACGAAGGTAGTTTAGCATATACTAAATAATTTGTCAAGACCCCACGCCTCACCTGAAACATCGCCCAATGAACACACTTGGCCAAGCCGCCGCTTGCACACAAAAGCGGCTAAAAAGAGTCTCGTGGTCGGTTTTAAAGAAAACACCCGAGATAGCGCCATAAGGCATATGCTAATTCAGGTTTAAACTTACGCTATTATAATGTACAGAAAAATTATATGGTTCGAGCTGCCCTATTAAGACATTCCACCCCTTACTTTCGCCGAGCAAATCAGGTATACTACCGAGCGATGAGCGAGAAAAAAAACATTACCCTGCCGCAGAAGCCGGGTGTTTATATATTTAAAAATGATTCGGGTGAAGTACTTTACGTTGGTAAAGCCAGGAGCTTAAAGAGCCGAGTCGCCAGTTACTTCGGCAAGGCAGACTTGTCGAGGCCGTGGGTAACAGCAATGTTGCCGACAATTGAAGGGGTTGAAACCATCGTAACCTCAAACGAAACTGAAGCGCTTCTGCTGGAGGCAAATTTAATCAAGCAGTACCAGCCAAAATTTAACCTGAAGTTAACCGACGATAAAGCCCACCCCTACATCGCCATCAATTGGAGTGAAAAATTCCCTCGTTTCTCAATCGCCCGACGCCGCAGCAAGGGCGACATTGAGTATTTTGGCCCGTACCTTTCGGGCCGACAAGCACAATCAATTCTTGAACTTCTTCGCAGTGTTTACGGCGTCCATATTTCATCAAAACCCCTCAGGCAGTTGGAGCATCCGTGTTTTTACTGCCAGCTTGAGGGACATAAGTGCGTCTTGGCTGGACAAATTGACGCTAAACTCTACCAACAAAGCTCGATCAAGGCAGTTGATTTTTTAAGAGGCAATCGCTCTGGCGTAGTTGAAGATTTAAGGATTCGGATGAGCCAAGCGGCGTCGCAAAAACAATTCGAACTGGCCGCTAAACTGCGTGATCGGCTGGAGGCGGTAAATCTTAACCGGGCCCGTTCGCAAGTCACCTCTGGCGGCTTCGACAGCTACGACGCAATCGGTATCGCCAGTGTTAACGATCGGGCAACCGCTGTGGTTCTTTCCGTTAAAGAGGGCAATGTTGTTATGACCAACAATTATGACTTCCGAATTCCGCCGCTGGCGGCAGAATCAGAGATACTGCGCCAATTTTTAATTACTTACTACCAAAATCCCGATCAGGCCCCAGCAAAAATTGTCATCCAAGCGGTTCCCGAAGAAAAAGAAGAGATTGAAAAACTGCTCAGCTCACTGGCCGCGCGAGCGATAAAATTAGTCGTGGCAAAAAGGGGCCAACGCCGCTCAACTTTAGAGTTAGCTCTTAAAAATGCCGAAGCCAGACTTATCTGGCAACAAAATAGCACTACCTCAAATGTTGAGGGTCTGACAGAAATCGCTAAAGCATTAAAGATGGACAAGCTTCCTAGACGGATAGAAGCGATTGACATTTCCAACTTGGGCCCTAGCGAGGCAGTTGGAGCCGCTGTTTGTTTTATCGACGCTGCCAAAGCGCCGCAGGAATATCGCCGATACATTATTAAAGGGTTTGACGGCCAAAACGACACTGCCATGATCGCGCAAATAATAAAACGGCGGCTCAGCGACCGAACGCGGCCGCTGCCTGAGTTATTAATCATTGACGGCGGCCCAACACAGCTCAAAGCGGCGCTCGGCGCTTTAGGATCGAGATTCAAAATTCAAAAAACAAGAGAAAAAACAAATGTTATTTCTCTGGCGAAAAGACCGGATCGAGTTTTTCTGCCCGGGAAAGCAAATCCTCTTCGGTTGCCCAAAAACCATAAGGGCTTGCGGCTATTAGCGCAAATTCGCGATGAGGTTCATCGGTACGCCATTAGTTTCCATCGTCGCAGACAGCAAAGAAAAAGTCTTAACTCGTGATACGATAACTGTATGAAAACTGACCCGACCCGTGAAACAAAACAAGAAATACTGGCCGATGACGAGACCGAAAGCGTTGGTTTACTGTTGCGATTAAGACTACCTTGGTTGCTAGGCGGCTTGGTCGGCGGATTATTTATGACTATGTTCATCTCCCGCTTCGAAAAGCTCTTGCTTGAGGAAGTTAGTTTAGCTTTTTTCGTCCCGCTGATCGTCTATTTGAGCGCGGCGGCCGGTGAGCAAACTGACGTGATCTTCGTCCGCAACGCCGCTGACGGAAAAATTAACGCCGCAAAATACGTAATCAAAGAGTTATTTTTGGGCATTATTCTTGGGCTTATCTTCGGAACCGCGCTTTTTGTCTTCGCGCTAGTAGTGTTTCAAAAACCGGAAGTTGCCCTATCCGTTGGGCTGGCAACATTCTTGACGTTGGCTTTGTCTACTCTGGTCGGCTTAGCCGTACCAACGCTGCTGCGAAGATACCACAAAGACCCAGCTGTCGGAGCAGCCCCGTTTTTTACCGTTGTCCAAGACTTCTTAAGCGTCGTAATCTACTTTATTGTCTCAACGCTGGTAATCTTCGGTGGTTTTTAGCAGAACTCACAGACGTTTGCCTTGGGAGTAGGCGCGCCCGAGGCGAATTCTTTGTGGCAGTCGTGGCAGCAGAATTTCTGGCCGTCTACTTCGATACAATCGTCTTTCTCCTTACTGCAATGACTACAAAACTCTTTTTTGCGCTGTTCGGTCTGATCCATAACCTAAAATTAAATACCAAACCACTTAAAGTCAACCCTCAAATTTTTACCTTTAACGAGAGCTTGATAAGATTATGCGATGGAGGGAGATAAAAATTTCCATACTCTAACCGCCGACGAAGCTTTAAAAACCCTTGACAGTCAAACCAACGGCTTAAGCGACGAAGAGTCCGCTAGGCGCCTGCAGGAGTTCGGTCCCAATAAGTTTGCGCTTGCCAAACCAGTCAGCCCAATAAAAATCTTCCTGTCGCAGTTTAAAAGCCCTTTGATAATCGTGCTACTGGTGGCGACGATGCTGATTTTCTTTGTTTGGCTGATTGAACGCGACCGTTCCGATTTAATCGAAGGAACGCTTATCCTCATCATTATAATCTTCATAACGTTGCTAGGTTTCATCCAAGAGTTCCGGGCTGAAAAGGTGATGGAGGCGTTAAAAAACCTACTGGCCGCCCAGTGCAAGGTCTTGCGTGACGGTCAGGTTAGGTTAATCAGCACTGAGCGGTTAGTGCCGGGGGATATCGTCTTGATTGAGGAGGGTGAGAAGATACCGGCCGATCTGAGACTGCTGGAGATTGCTGAGCTTTCGGTCAACGAAGCGACACTAACCGGGGAGTCGGTGGATGTAAAAAAAGACGCCGGACACCTAGCTCAAGAAAAATCCTCTTTGTCAGAAAGAAAGAATATGGCTTTCTCTGGTACGATTGTTACCCGAGGCAGGGGTAAGGGTATCGTTTGCCAGACGGGCAATCAAACCGAGATCGGTGCTATCGCTAAAGAGGTGGCGGAAGCTCCAGCAAAACCAACCCCGATTCAGCTTCGCCTCTCTAGGATCGGTAAAGTTTTGGGTTACGGCGTCTCGGTCGTAGCTGTAATTGTTTTTATATTTATAATGCTCTTCCCGGGGGAGCTGGCTGATCTGCCGACAATTGGACGTTTGGTCAGGGCTTTTGTTGCCGCGATTGCATTGGCTGTGGCGGCTGTGCCAGAGGGGCTGCCGGCAGTGGTTACAATAACTCTAGCCCTAGGGGCAACTAGGATGCTCTCCCAAAAAGCGCTGATGAGAAAACTAAGCTCAGTGGAAACTCTCGGCTCAACTGACGTGATTTGCGCTGACAAAACCGGAACACTGACCAAAGGCGAGATGACAGCAACCGAGTACAACCTCAGCGGCTGGACAGTCAAAGTTACCGGCTCCGGTTACGAGGAACGGGGTGAATTTCTGTCCGATAACAAGAAAACTCCCGTAAACGAGACCTTAAAATTAGCGCTGACAATTGGTGAATTGTGCAACAATGCCGAGCGCGACAGACTGCGTTGGCTTGGCGACCCAACAGAAATAGCCCTTAAGGTCGCCTCAAGGAAGGCTCAATTAACTCTAGAAGCCCCACGCAAGAAAGAAATCCCCTTCAGCTCTGAGCGAAAAATGATGTCCGTAATCGTTGAGGGTAAAAATTCGTTAACGATGTATGTCAAAGGAGCGCCGGAGGTGATTGTGGAAAAGTCAAACCAACTCTTTAAAGACGGTCGCGTCCAGCCGTTGAATGCATCTGAAAAGAAAAAGATTCTCCAAGCGGTTGAGCAGATGTCTGAGCGAGCCCTTAGAACTTTGGCGCTGGCTTACCGACCGGTCAAAAACGCCGAAGACTACAAAGAAGAGGGACTGATTTTTGTTGGTTTGGTCGGAATGATCGATCCGCCACGAGCGGCAGTACCGAAGCTCATTAAAACTACCCAAGAAGCTGGGTTTCAAATCATTATGATCACAGGGGATCACGAAGCAACCGCGCGCGCTATCGGCCAAGCGATTGGGCTGGGAGACAGAGTTATTACCGGAGGTGAACTTGAAAAAATGGAGCGCTCTGAGTTGCTCAGTAAAATTCGCCAAGTCAATATTTTCGCCCGCGTTAACCCAAGCTCAAAGATGAAAATTGTTGAAGCTCTAAAATTTCGCGGTCATATCGTGGCAATGACAGGAGACGGCGTTAACGACGCGCCAGCTATTAAGCGCGCCGATATCGGCATTGCAATGGGTAAAACCGGAACCGATGTGGCTAAAGAGGCATCGGATATGGTTTTGTTGGACGATAGGTTTGAGACGATAATCGAGGCCGTCAAGGAGGGACGCGGCATTTTTCAAAACATTCGCAAATTCGTCAACTATCTTCTCTCCTGCAATATCGCCGAGGTCTTAATAGTGTTTTTGGGAATCATCATATTCAACGATTTGCCGCTTACGGCAATTATGCTTTTGTGGATAAACTTGGTCACCGATGGCTTGCCCGCTGTCGCCATCGGGCTTGACCGGCCGGCCAAGGACATCCTTAACCAGCGGCCGAAAGAGTTCCAAGAAGAGATTGTCACTAAACGATTATGGCTGGAGATGGCAATTATTGGGTTGGTTTTGGCCTTATTGGTGCTTGGAATCTACGCCGTTAATTTGAGTGAAGGAGCCAGTGAGGCGCGCGGCGCTGCTTTTACGGCAATCGTGATTTTGGAGCTGGCACGAATTTTCGTCATTCGCCAAGACTATCGAATCGGCGCTTTCAGTAACGGCTACCTTCTTGGAGCGGTCGGCCTGTCGCTGGCTCTTCAGCTGGCAATAATTTATTTGGATTGGGCCGCCGAGCTGTTTGGCATCGGGGCGATAGACGCTCGAGATTGGCTGCTAATTGCAGGCGCCGCGGTTATTATTTGGGTAACCCATCTGTTGGTTCGCCAAAAACCGTCCTTAACGCAAAACACCGCGGCCATGCTAAGATAAAATCATGCCCGAATTATTTAGCAGCGCTTTAGCTGATAGTTCTTCGGTTGCCGTCGATGGCGGCCGGGCGGTCAACTCAGCAATCCTTGAGCAGATTACTACCCTTTCACTGCAATCGGTCTATCTTGCTAGCGCGCTAATCGCGGTGTTGGTGATAATTGCCCTATTGGTTAAAAACCAAAGTGAGTTAGTTAAGAACTTGCTTTTTTGGCCTATGGTTATCGCTATCGGCCTCACTACCGTCATTATGGGCGGATCAACTATTTATCTTAATGTGGTGTCCCACTCTAAAGGTCCGGTCCACTGGCATGCCGATGTTGAGATTTGGGCTTGCGGACAAGAGCTCAACTTGAAAGATCCTCAAGGGTTCTCAAACAAAATCGGCTCTCCAGTCTTACATGAACATAACGATAAGCGGATACATCTGGAGGGAGTAGTTGTTAATCTTGAAGATGCTAGCTTGGGTCATTTTTTCGAAACCATCGGGGGTAAACTGACCAGCGATGAGCTGTCGCTGCCGACTAATGACGGCCAAGCCAGGTTTGCCAACGGGGAGCTCTGCGGAGAACACGCTGGTGAAGTCCAAGTCTTCCAGTTTCTCATCAAAGACGGCAAAATAACCCAAAGGAAATTGGCTGATCCCGCCGGCCATATCTACGGTCCCCATTCCCAAGTGCCGCCCGGCGATTGCCTGATTGTGGAATTTGACCGCCGCAAAGACCAAACAGACAAGCTCTGTCGAAGCTATGTAGTGGAGCGCCAGAAGGGAGACGCCCAATGATTGACGTGCCGACATTAACGGTGGTTATCGGTTCCGCCGCGATAGACTCAATCAACCCTTGCGCCATCGGCGTTCTGATCCTTATGATTTCAGTAATTCTCGGCGCCAAGGGGTCACCGGGAAAAGTCCTACTTCTAGGTGGAGCTTACATTTTTGCTATTTTCCTTACTTACCTAATTGCCGGCTTGGGGTTGGTCTACTTCCTCGGCTCCATACCCCTATGGGTGGCCGAATACCTTTCTATAGGCATTGGTACCTTGATTATCATCGCTGGCATCCTAGAGATTAAAGACTTCTTCTGGTACGGCCGCGGCTTTTCCTTGGCAATCCCGGGATATTTTGCCAAAAAAATCCATACTATGGCTTCATCGAAAGCTACTCTGGCTGGAGTTATGCTGCTTGGCGCCTTTGTGGCCGCGGTTGAGTTGCCGTGCACCGGAGCGCCGTATCTGGCGATTATCACCATCTTGTCGCTTAACTTTGACGCGTCCGCTTTCGGGATGCTGGTCATCTACAACGTAGTCTTCGTCTTGCCGTTACTGATAATTTTGGCCATGGTAGCGGGTGGTATGAACCTATCAATCATTCAAAACTGGAAGCAAGAAAATAAAGGATTTATGCGTCTGGCAATAGGGCTAATGCTTGTTGGACTCGGTTGGCTGCTGATTCTGATTGCCAACGGCACAATTAACTTCGGCTAAATTTGTGATGAAACACGTTATTAAAAGGCACGGACATAAGGAAAATTTCGATGAGCGCAAGCTTTACGCCAGCTTGTTCGCTTCCTGCTTAGCGGCTTCGATGAGTGAGAATGAAGCAGAGTTGGTTAGTGAAAAAGTTACCCAACAAGTACGCGAACATCTTGAAAAAAACAACGATCCGATGACTTCTGAGCAGTTATTAAAGACTGCCTCCGCAGCGCTCGAGCAATACAGCAAGGCGGCGGGAATTCTTTACCGACACCACAAAGATCTCAGGTAAGTCTTAGTGCCTGATTCGTGACGAGACAACCAGCAGGTTGATGCCGACGAGAATAAAGAATATACCGACCAACAAGCTGATAATCTCGGGAAATATAATAACCAACACTCCGAAACCTAACGCCAAAATGCCTGTGAGTTGAAATGAGTTCATTTTAAGCTAGCATTAGCTTAACAGATAGTCGGAATGGTTAGCTAGTGCGACAATAATCAAGAATGTTTCAAGTTGATATAAATTACTGGGCGGTCTTGGTCATCGGCGTTATGGCTATGGCACTCGGTTACGTTTGGTATTCGCAAAGCGTCTTTGGTCGCATTTGGATGAAACTGACAGGCAAAAGTGAGGCCGAGCTGCAAGGATACGGGTCTCAAACAATTCTTAAGGCCTTTCTTAGCGCCCTACTAGCTGGTTATATCTTGGCGCATTTTGTTAATTTGGTTGGCGCAACAACCCTCTACGAAGGGATGATCACCGGCTTTTGGGCTTGGCTTGGCTTCAGCGCAACGACTCTTTTTATTAACGACCTTTACGAAGGGCGGCCGTTGTCGCTGTGGGCGATAAACGCCGGTTACCAACTGGTATTTCTAAGCATAAGCGGAGCAATTTTGGTCAGCTGGATTTAACTTGGCGGCGAAGGGATTTTAGAATTTTGACGTTTTTCAAGTCAGGACCTTGGTTGTCGAAGCCGGGGGTTTCGAGATAACCTGCCGTTTGCGCCCAGCGACTGTCGTTTACCAGCCGCGAAAAACAATCAAGGCCAAGCTTGCCCTCACCGATATTCTCGTGTCGATCTCTGCGCTGCCCCAGACCAAATTTGGAATCGTTGAGATGCCAGCAATAAACATTGTTTAGCCCGATAGTTCTGTCAATTTCCTTAATATAGTTTTCGTAGCCCTGTTGATTAGAGATGTCGTAACCTGCCGCGAAGGCGTGACAAGTATCAAGGCAAACTGCCGCTCTTGAAGCATCCTTAACTAGCTCGAGCAGTAATGCTAAATCTTCTAGAGCGCCACCGATGGTGCCGCCGGCTGAATTCTCAAAAACTAATTTCGTTTGGGCTGGGGTTTCTGATAGGACTTCGCTCAGCGCCTGTTTAATTTGTTTAGCGGCGGCAATCTTGCCGTCTTTGTAAGTGCCGGGGTGGATAATCGTCGCTTCAATGCCTAGTTTGGCGGAGAGCTTCATTGTTTCAATCAGCGCCTGCTTAGTTTTAGCTAAACCGTCTGAGGTCTCCGATGCTAGGTTTAGTAAATATATCCCGTGGAAGACGACCTGCTTAAACTTCTTTGGCCATCTGGCCTTGAACTGCTCACATTCTTGATCGCTCCAAAAGCTGATTTTCCACCTCAGGGGAGCTGAGGGAAAAATTTGTATCGCTTCCGCCTCAATTGATTCTGCCCGACTTAAAGCATTACTGAGGCCGCCCGCAGTAGAAACGTGAGCGCCTATATACATCCGTTGCATTATAACTCATCGCCTTGTTAAGATGCTAAAGTGCGCCTAGGCGTGGCGTGTACATTCAACAAGGAGGAGAACAACATCGTGAAGAAAGCGAAAGTGTTAGTCATGCTTGACACAACGCGTCCAGAACGAGAAAAATTGCTGGTTGAAGAGACAGCCAGGCACACTAAAGAGGCCGGAGCTGACTGCCGAAGGATGGTTGAGCAAGGGCAGCTAGAGCTTGGACCGGAGTGGCAATACGTCGACCCGAGTGATAAGTTGAAAACGCTTGCCGGTCGGCACGATGAAAGCGTCGCGGAGTTTCTCAAGGCAGTTTTCCGAGGAGTAAGACTGCCGTTTATCAACGAATATGTCGATGGTGATCGTCCTGTGGTACTTGTGAGTGTCGGGACTTGGCTGAGAACAGCGGCCAAGCTGACTGAGAGTATCGAGCGCGATTACCCGGAGCGCCGTGAGAGGTTCGTTCAGATCCTGCGATACAGCCTTAATCTCACGATCGGGGTAACACCGGCGCTTTACGTACTCGACGAGCCAAACTCACCGGAGCGTTGGTATAGCCAAGGGTTAACGGTCTTCCCTAATGAAGATCCAACTTTTGGGAGATGCTCAATCGTGTTGCCTAACGGCGACCCCAGTACCATAGACGAGAAACTCCCAAATGCGATCAAAAGGGCTGTTTCTTGGAACCAGCCAGAAGCTGTTCGCCTCGTTTGACCGATTTGCCCGCAGGAATGTGGGCAAATTCCTTAAAGTGAGCTAAATCGCTACTGTCCAGCTAAGAAATCGGCAGCTTAGCAAAGCTCTCTTCAACCGCAGACCAATTAAGATTGCGCATAAACGCCTCGATGTAGGCCGAGCGGTCTGTTTGATAATCAAGGTAATAAGCGTGTTCGTAGACATCCAGCGCTACCAGCATCGCGGCGTTCCAGACTGGGTAAGTATTTTGAGCATCACCGGCAAAATTAACTAATTTTTTTAAGTCAAAGTCATATGCCAACCAAGCCCAACCTCGGCTGGCCATGCCGGTAGCTTTTAAATCCTCTTGCCAGAGCTTAAATGAGCCGAAATCCCTTTCAATTAACTCTAAGAGTTTGCCTTTGGGTTGTCCTCCCGAGCCGCCAAGATGTTCAAAGTAAGTCTCGTGATTTTTCACACCGCCTAAAGCAAAGCTCAGCTCAACTTTCATCTGGCGCCAATCGCTGAAGGTCTGATTGGCCGATGAGCGGTCAGCTTTTTCCAGCAAATTCAGAATTTCGTTAGCTTTCTTGACGTAACCCTCATAGAGCTTGTAGTGCTCAGCCATTGTCTTCTGGCTAATTCCTTCAAGCCCCTTAATTGAGTTGAATTGTTTGGCTTCCAGCATCATAGTTTATTGTTAATCCACCAGCTTGTTTAAAGCAATAGCAATCCGGTCAACGTCGCTTTTGGTTGAATGCCGTCCCAGAGTAATCCTAACGGTTCGGTTGGCTTCTTCGGGAGACAGCCCTATTTCCAACAGCGATTGCGGCGGATTCAAGCTGCGGCTACTGCAGGCAGATCCGGCTGACACCGCCACGTTAAGCTCGTCCAGCCGATTCACGAGCGAACCTTTCGGGCCGTCAGCGACAACAACGTTAAGATAATTGGGCAACTTGGGTGAGTTCTTAAGTAAAACCCTTACTCCATAGATCCTCTCAACCTTTTTAATTAGTTGATCGCGCAACTGACGGATTCGCTTAAAATCTCTCGTGCGACGCTGTGAAACGATTTTTACGGCTTCGCAGAGGCCAACTATGCCCGGTACGTCCTCGGTGCCTGAGCGTAAACCCTGCTGCTGAGCACCGCCGTAGAATAACGGTGAGATGTTTATCGAATCTCTCAGATACAGGACGCCTTGGCCGTGCGGGGCGTAGATTTTGCTGCCGTTAAAACTTAGCAAATCCACCCCGAGCTTGCTTACGTTGAGATCGAGCCACGCGGCGGCTTGGGAGGCATCGCAGTGCAAGACAATCTTTCCAAAGCGGCGTTTGATTTTGGCCGAAATATCGCTAATCGGATGAATGACGCCAATTTCCGAGTTGGCCAAATGCAGACTAACTAAAATTGTCTTGGCGGTAACTGACCAACTCAGCTCTTCCGGGTCAATTAGGCCATCGCTATCGGGCTTAATTAGCGTCACCTTGAAGCCGTCTCTTTCAAGAGCCAGCATGGCGTTGTGGACGCTTGGATGTTCAATCGTTGAACTGACAATGTGATCGCCACTGTTACGATTGGCTCGGGCATAACCCAGAATCGCTAAATTATTACTCTCGGTAGCGCTAGAAGTAAAAATTACCTCATCAGAGTTAGCATTCAGAAACCGAGCCACTTCCTGACGCGCTCTTTCAAGGGCCACATTCGCCGCTTGCCCAAAGCTGTGGACGCTTGAGGGATTAGCATACAGCTCGGCCATTGCTTTATGCATGGCTTGAGAAACTGCCGGCTCAATCGGTGTCGCTGAAGCGTAATCAGCGTAAACGGGTTTCATCAATGTCGAATTTTACGCCAATTTGGCGGGTGTTGCCAGCTCAATGGTCTTCTATGGAGAGGACTTTAACCTCCAAAGTATCCTTGAGTAGATTCTGAAAACGATTGGCCTCGGCAACAGAGCCAAGGAGTTTGCCGAAATGCATCGGGATGGTTAACTTGGCGTTAATCATTTTTGCCGCGTCTATGGCTTCATCGATGGTCATAACGAAAGTCCCCGAGATCGGCAGAAAGGCGACATCAATTTTTTTCAATTGCGCCATTTCTTCAACCTTGTCAGTATCGCCGGCGTGATAAAACCGAGTGTTATCAATCTCTACCACAAAACCAACCCCTCCGAGCTCCATTGGGTGGAAAACCTCGTTGGGGGTGCGGAACTTGTCTAAATTATAAGCTGGAATTCCCCAATATTTTAGAGGGCCAAGCGAAACCTTATCCCCTTGTTGGTAGTGATCTACTTGAGACTGGAAAACACTCAATTCCTCTCGGCACGAGGTCGGGGCAACGATTTTTGTCTTTGGCGTAATTAGTTTTTTGATTGAGTTGGGGTCGCAGTGATCGAAATGCGGATGTGATATAAAAACATAATCAACGCCGGCAAACTCACCAGAGATGTCGTACGGATCAAAGGCCAACGAAACTCCTAGGGATTCGCTTCGAACGATGAAGCCGGCGTGTCCCGTGGCAATAATTTCGAAATCCTTATAGCCAACTGTCTTCATGAGATTCTCTTGCTAGCAGAGCTAATCGCCATCTCAACCAATCTCGTGGAGTAGCCCCACTCGTTGTCGTACCAAGCAATAACTTTAATTAGGTCGCCGTCTACTACTTTTGTTAGCGACAAATCCACAATCGCCGATTCGCTTCGACCGATAATATCAGTCGACACAATCGGCTCGTCGGTAACCGCGAGGATTCCCTTAAATCTGGATTCATCTTTGGCATGTCGAAAAGCGTTATTAACGTCGCTAACCTCAACTTTCTTTTTAGTTAGAATTGTGAAATCAGCCAACGATCCAACTGCGGTTGGCACCCTCAACGCCAGCCCATCAAAAAGCCCTTCTAGTTCGGGGATAACTTCCGTGGTCGATATGGCGGCGCCGGTGGTTGTCGGCACGATATTAACAGCGGCTGAACGAGCTCGACGCAGATCTTTATGCGGCCCGTCCTGCAGGTTTTGATCGGCAGTAAAAGAATGAATTGTTGTCATCGTGGCTTTAACGATACCGAACTCGCGGTGGATCACAGCGGCAACGGGCGCGATACAGTTAGTAGTGCAAGAGGCGTTCGATATTACTCTTTCGTCCCCGATTTCGTCTTCGTTGATGGAAACAATGTGAGTTGACATCGCTCCTTTCGGAGGAGCTGAAACCACAACCTGCTTGGCTCCAGCTTCCAGATGCGCGGAAGCCGCTGATTTTTCCGTGAAGACGCCGGTGCACTCTAACACAACATCTATATCTAACTTTTTCCAAGGCAGTTTCGCCGGATCTTTCTCAGCAAAAGTTTTAATACGTTGACCGTTAATAAGTAAATATTCGCCCGATTCGGCACCGGAGACCTCGCCCTGATAGATACCGTAGTTGGAGTCATACTTGAATAGATGGGCTAGCGTCTTGTCGTCCGTTAGGTCGTTGACGGCAACAAGCACGGCCTCCTCCGTTTTGTTCAACAAGATTTTAGCGGCCGAGCGGCCGATTCTGCCAAAGCCATTTATTGCCACCCTCACCTGAGCCATCATTAAGTATCTTACCAAGACTTGCCCGATGAGCCAAAAAGACGCATCTTTTCCCTGACAACTTCGCGGATTTCATCTCGGGAAGGAGTTAGCTCCCCTCTGGGATCGATAATATCAGGGTCCTTTAGAGTTCGCCTGAGTTGGTAAGTGAAGGCAATCCTAAGGTCTGTATCAATATTTATTTTACGAACCCCACGAGCAATGACTTCCCGTATCAATCTGCGATCGGTCGAGGAAGCGCCGTGGAGCACGAGTGGAACGGCAACCACCTGATCAATCTCGCTTAATAGCTGTAAGTCGAGTTTCTCCCCGGGAATCGGTTTGCCGTGGACTGAGCCGATTGACACCGCGAACGCGTCACAGAGCGTTTTGGCGACAAACTCCTTGGCGCGGCGCGGATCGGTAAAGTGACCGCCCTCGCCTTTAATGTAATCTTCTCTTCCAGCTATCTGATCTTCCTCGGCTTCAACACTCACCCGTCGGCGATGAGCCCGTCGGACAAAATCAGCGACAAAATTAATCCGATCGTTTCTAGGTAATTTTGACACATCAAGCATCACCGAGCTAAAACCGATTTCAAGGGCCTGATTTACCAGATCAAAATTACGCCCGTGATCAAAATGAATCACCGCCGGCACTTTGGTGCGATCAGTAAGGGTTTTGGCAATAGCGAAAGCGATATCTAAGCCCATATAATCAATCGTCTTTTCTGATATCTGCAAAATTACCGGAGACCGTTCCTCTTCGGCAGCCTCAACGATTGCCAGAGCTGACTCAAGAGTAGTCATATTAAAGCCGCCAACGGCGTAGCCCTCTTGGTCAGCCCTTTTTAGCACAGCGCTTAAGTTAACCAGCATTTCTTGGGATTAGGATTTTTACGTTTAACTGAGCGTTTTATGGCTTCAATGACGTCTTTGACAGACAAGCCGTAGTGCTCCATTAGCACATCGGGTGGCCCGGACTCGCCAAAGGTGTCATTGATACCCACCATCTCCTGTGGGGTTGGGCAGCTGGTGGCCAGAACTTCGGCAACGGCTGATCCCAGACCGCCGTGAATTTGATGTTCTTCCGCGGTCACGATGGCGCCCGAAGTTTTGGCGGCCAAGATTATCGCATCCTTGTCGATGGGTTTAATGGTGTGAATGTTCATTACCCCGACAGAGATTTTGCCCGAAAGCTCTTTAGCCGCTTCGATTGCCCTGTAAACCATCTGCCCGGTTGCTATTACCGTCACATCACTGCCGGCAAGGATAGTCAGCGCCTTGCCTAGCCCAAACGGAGTTTTGGCAGTAGTGATGACAGGTGTTTTCTCGCGACCGAACCTCATATAACACGGGCCCTTATGATTAGCCAGAGCTAAAGTTGCCTTCTTCGCCTCAACCGAGTCAGTCGGCGAAACCACAACTAAGTTAGGCAACACTCGTGTTATCGCAATGTCTTCAAGCGCTTGATGGGTAGCGCCGTCGGGACCAACGGAGATACCGGCGTGAGCGCCAATGATTTTGACGTTGGCTTTTGAATAACAGATGGAAACCCTCAGCTGATCCCAGTTTCTGCCCGGAGAGAAAACAGCGTAAGAGGTGATAAAGGGGGTCTTGCCGACAAAACTAAGTCCGGCGGCAATACCGGCCATATTCTGTTCGGCCACGCCCACCTCGATAAAACGATCTGGATAGGCCTCGGCAAACTTTTGGACTCGAGTTGATTCAACTAAATCACCAGTTAACGCCACAACCGATTCATTAATTGCGCCAAGCTCCAGCAACCCCTCGCCGAATCCGTCTCGAGGCGGCACTTGCTGCGGTTCACCGGTGGCGATGTCGGTCACGTACTTGAGCCGAGGCATTTCTTTACTCATGCTCACTCCGAATTTGGCCGCGTAGGGTCCTGAGTTCGTTAAGGGCGATTTTAGCTTCTTCTGGTTTGGGCGGCTTGCCGTGCCAGTGCCAGTCGTTCTCCATAAAATCAACCCCTTTGCCGGGAATGGTGTGGGCTATGATAACAGTCGGTTTTTCAAAAACGGCCTTGGCGTGCCTGAGGGAAGCGAGGATGTCATCGATGTTATGCCCGTCAACGTCCAGTACGTGCCAGCCGAATGACTTGTACTTATCTACCAGCGGTTCAAGCGGCATGACCTCTTCGGTAAAGCCGTCAATTTGGATGTTATTGCGGTCAACAATAGCGGTTAAATTGTGTAGTTTATTTTTGCCGGCAAATAATATTGCTTCCCAAGTTTGTCCTTCGTTATGCTCGCCATCGGACAGCACAGCGTAGACCCGCCACTTCTTGCCGTCCATCAGCGCGCCGTAGGCCATGCCACAGGCCTGACTCAGACCTTGGCCGAGCGGGCCGGAGGAGGTTTCAACACCGGGCAGGACCTCGTTATGCGGGTGGCCGTGAAGACGGGTGCCGAATTGTCTTAGGGTAGCCAGCTCTTCCTTGGGAAAATACCCTCGGTAGGCCATAGTCGCGTACATAACCGGACAAACGTGGCCGCAAGAAAGAACCAGCCTGTCCCGATCGGGCCACTCCGGTTGTTCGGGTTTAATAGACAAAATCTCAAAAAATAGACAGGTAAAAATGTCGGCCAGCCCCAGCGGCCCGGCTGAGTGACCCGAACCGGCCTTGACGAGCATTTTAATGATCGCTTGACGAATTTCGTTGGCCTTTAACTCTAATTCTTTTCTATTCATCTTGGTTTAAAAACGCTGACAAGCTTCTGATAATTCTCGTGCCAGTCCCCCTTATCATACAGAAACGACGAGGCAACGATGAAATCGGCGCCGGAGTCCCTGAGCCGAGACGCGTTGTCCAGATTAACTCCGCCATCCACGGTCAAAGTCTTGCGATTATACGTTGAGCGCAAAAACCTAAGCGAGTCGTCCGTTTGGCTAAGCTGCTGCTGACCGGTTTTTCCCGGATAAACTCCCATCAACTGAATATAGTTTACGCTCTCGGCCACCGCTTTTAGCTTGTTCAAATCAGTATCAGGATTAATCGCTACTCCAAGAAGTAAATCTAGACTGCGGGCTAGAGAAAGCATCTGGTCAAGATCAAAATTTGATTCAAGATGAAAAATCGCCCTAGTTACCTGATGCTGTTTAAGTGCCTCTAAATATTTAATCGGTTCGCTTACCATCAGGTGAGCTTCGACGTAATTCAAACTTAGCTTGCCCCACTGCTGGACGCTCAAGGATTCCCCCGAACAAAATTCCCCATCAACAACATCGATGTGGATTGAATTGCTAACATCTTCGGCAAACTTCAGGCGCCTTGAAAAATCTTCAGCGGTTCTTGCCAAACAGGCCGGTATCACTGGGCTGGAGCTAATCATCAATTTGTTTGATTCGTCTAACATGCCGCTCCTCGCGCGGGAACGTCGTTGAAAGAAAAGTCAGTACCATTTCCCACGCAGTCTCATTGTCGATAAAGCGAGCGGGCACCGATAAAATATTGGCGTCGTTGTCTTCCCTTGCTTCGCGAGCGACATCCGCATTCCAAGCCACTGCCGCTCTAGCGTTTTTGTGACGATTGGCCGCAATTGCCATACCCTGCCCTGAGCCGCAAAATAGTACCCCCTTGCCGTTATTTTTGATGACGGCTTCGGTAAGTTTTTTGGCGTATCCGGGGTAATCAACTGAGTCGGCGGAAAAACTGCCAAAGTCCTCAAAGCTGACACCGCGTTCGGTTAACTTTTGGCGAATAAATTCCTTCAAACGATAACCCGCGTGATCGGAAGCCAAAAAAAGCATATGCTATTTTTCAACAACATTAACAGGATCGCCCTTGAGCATTCCTTCAATGTTTTCAACTGTTGTTTGTAATATGCTTTTTAACGATTCCTTGCTGTTGAAAGCGTTATGCGGCGTAACAATGACCTTTGGGTGGTGCATTAACCGATGCTCAGCGAGAGCCGTTTGATAGTCCTCTAACTTAAAATACGGCGAGAAGAACTCTTTCTCTTCTTTTAACAGCGCCTCATCGTCAAGGACATCCAAGCCCGCTCCACCGACGGTACCGTCGCTAAGGGCTTCTAATAATGCCCCGACATCAATCAGGCCCCCTCTGGCGGTGTTAATGATGACAACGCCTTTTTTCATTTTCTTAAATTCTTCTTTGCCTAATAGATGCTTGGTTTCATCCGTTAGGGGAACGTGTAACGATATTACCTCCGAAATTGATAGCAGCTGAGGCAAGCTAACGTACTCAACGCCAAACTTTTCCTCTAACTCCTTATTGGGATAAGGGTCATAAGCAACAATTCTCATCGAGAAGCCATGGGCCATTCTTGCCAGATAGGCGCCGATTTTACCGGTTCCGATAATGCCGATCGTCTTGCCAAGCAGGTCCCAGCCGGTCAATTCTTGATATTGGTAAACGCCGCTGCGAGTTCGCTCAACTGAAGGAATAATTTTTCTCGAGAGAGCCAGTAGCAAGGCCATCGCGTGCTCTGCTATGGTATTAGGCCCGTACGTCGAGGCGTTACTGACAATAATGTTGCGGCGCGCCGCCTCACTCATATCAATATGATTGGTGCCAACAGACATCGTGCAGATTCCTTTAAGGTTACGTAACTTGTCTAGTATTTGGTGCGACAAATCGGAGTAGATGAAACTGACGAGGTAATCGGCTCTAGAGGCCTCGTCAACATTTTGATGAGTCAGGCGATGGTTGAAAAATTCAAGTTCAACCGCGCTGGTGCTGAGTTTGTCTTTAAAAAAATCTTGTTCCCACGGCTCAACTTCAAAAAAAACTATCCGTTTGCGATCCATATCCTTAAACTATCAAATCTGCGCCAGTATAAAAGGGCGTTCTCTTCAAACGCCCTTTTCCGTTGCCTGTCAGCTTTCGCGCTGGCCCTCATTCGTAACTGCCTCCTTGCATGGTTTGTTCAGATGGACAACCATCTTTCTGTCGGGCCAGAACTCAACCCGTCCGACGATTAGCAGGTCTTTCAGCTGTTGACTCAGAATCTTTGCCATCCGGTGAACGCCGATTGGCTTTAGGTACAGGACGGCTCCGTTTAAGCCAACTTCCTGAGTCAGCTGGGTCAGTTGCCCCTGTGTGAGCTGCTTACTAACAAGCTCACAGGCCGCAAAGTAGCTACGACAATCCGCCTTCTCCTGCTCTTGCTCTTCCAAGAAAAGGTTAAGGACTTCCTGAGCTTCTGGACAACTGACGCCGGCATAAGCGACTGGGTGACTAAGCACCACCAAGGGTTTGGGGTTGGCCAAGACCAACTCAAAGCGGCCCGCTGGCTCTTCCTTGGCAGCAACTGGGTTTGGTTCCTTCATTCTCTTCTCCTTTGCTCATAGGAGCGAACTGGCCAAATTATAAGCTATTATCTGGGCAATGTCATCTGTCATTGGGCCAAACAGAAGCCGATTTGTTAAAATACGCTAGTTATTACCAACAGGCGGGCGTGGTCTAGTGGTAAGATGCGACCTTCCCAAGGTCGAGATCGGGGGTTCGAATCCCCTCGCCCGCTCTACAGCAAAAGGCCCAGTTCAGCACTGGGCACTTTTGCTCGAGTTGAGGTGGAATCTTGATAACGGATCAAGTCGGGTGGTCGTCACGATGCCCCTCAAATCTGACCAATTTCTTATCTTGAGGTTGCTGCATCATCACGATCCAAACATATCACTCCCCTATCACGCCCGCATTAGCAATATTGACTATATTTACCTCCCGTCAGCTGATCTGTTTGGGAGGTTATACAACTCTCTCCCCTCAACAGTCTTTACAGTCACCGTAAATCACATTATTGTGCTCTAATATGCCGCAAAAATCAGAAATAATTGTCGCCGAGAAATTGGTTAAAATCTTTCCCGGTAATGTTAAGGCAGTTTCAGGTGTCAGCTTCCGCGTCAGACGAGGCGAATTCTTCGGTTTCTTAGGCCCAAACGGAGCCGGCAAAACAACGACAATCAATATGCTAGTGGGGTTAGTCAAGAAAACCTCGGGCAAGGTGCTGATTGACGGCGTAAATCTCGACAATAATCCTGACGAAATTTACAGGAAAATCGGTTTTGCTATGCAGGAGGTCGGTCTTGATGAGATGGCAACCGCCCGCGAGATGATGGAACTGCACGGCCGCCTCTACCACCTAAGCAAGGAGGAGATAGAAGCGCAAATTAAAACACTGCTGCAGTTGGTTGAGCTGGAAAAAGTAGCTGATCGCCTGACTTCAACTTATTCCGGCGGTATGCGGCGACGGTTCGATCTTGCCCTCTCGCTTGTGCATAAGCCGATGTTGCTGTTTTTAGACGAGCCAACTCAAGGGTTAGATCCCCACGCCAGACAGCTGATTTGGAAACACCTCAAACAACTCAATCAAGAAGGGATGACAATTTTTCTGACAACGCACTTTATGGAAGAGGCCGAAGAACTTTGCCAGCGCTTAGCTATTATGGACAAGGGTAAAATCGTCGAGCTCGACTCCCCAAGGCGACTCATCAGCAAATACAAAGCCCGCAATCTGGAAGAAGTTTTTCTTAAAACCACCGGCCATAATCTCGGCAACGAAGAAGTTAACTTAAGGGCGGCAGGTCCCTACATACGATCACGGCGATGAGTACATTCATCAACGACTGGTTCTATCTCTCAATTCGTAACATTAAGCTAATTTGGCGGCCGTTGTTGGCCTTATTGCCGCCGTTTTTTATGCCGATTTTTTTCTTCGCCGTTAACTCGGTGTCGTTGTCGGCCTTTGCTCGAGTACCCGGCTTCCCCGATGTATCGTATAAAGACTTTATCGCTCCGGTGGCAATCTTTACGGCGATCTTTTTCTCCTCAGGAAATGCCGGAATAGAGTTAGTTCAAGATATCCAAAGCGGCTACTTCAAAAAACTGACTATTATGCCGATCAAGCGCTTAGCTATTATATTGGCAAAACTTACCGAAATTGCCGTTCAAGCTGTAATTCAAGGCGTCGTGATGCTGGCGCTGCTCCTTGTTTGGGGAGTCAGGGTAGAATCCGGCTGGCTGGGAATTCTGGCGATTTTTGCCATGCTGATTCTTTTCGCCATGGCGTGGAGCTGTATCGGTATGATTATCGCTTTAAGGACCCAAAACGCTAGACTAGTCCAATCTTTGTTTATTCTCGTTTTCCCCTTACTTTATCTAACCACCTCACAGGCGCCGCGATCGCTTCTGCCGGAAACCTTTGCCCGAATCACAGACTTCAATCCCGTTACTTACATTATTGAGGGAATCAGGGCGCTAGTCCTTTACGGCTGGGGTGATCCTAAAATCGGTTACGGCTTTGCCGCGGCGGGGCTGATGTTTGCTGTGCTTGTTAGCTTAACGCTGCTGTCTTTTAGGAGAGCGTTGCGTTAATTAATTGACCCGCACTAATTGTGTAAGCTCACAAGAATCAGACTGGGGATCGGTTGTTTCCCTTAGCGGCGGCAGGACATTCTCACCAGAAAACCTCAAGCACTGATAATGATACCGCCAAGATGGCTCACTATAATCGAGCTGACAATCTGATCCAGAAAAAAAATTTGAGCAAAGCTGACTCAGACCTTTGCCGTTGCCCGTTTCAAAACGGACTGCGTCAAGCCCACCGTCACCGGTGAGTGCCCGGGTGTCATTTTCAAGAGCGGCGGAGAGCTTGAACGACCCATGGCGATAATCCACGAAGTAAAAATACCGCCTATCTTGCCCTCGGTTGGCAGCGGCGGTATTGTCGGGGTCTTGCGGTTGGCTGGCCAAATATCCGAAACACTTCAGCGCCTTAGCGATGTTCGCGTAGCCCTCGGAAAAAGCTTCCCCATCCGTAGTCGGCACGCCAGCAACCAGCGACACTTGGCAACTCCCGGCTTGAGCTTGAGCAGCTAAATCAGCGCCGTAGTTTGGCTTGGCTGACAGATTTAAGCTGTAGAGATAATTCGGGTAGACGCGAAAGTCGGCGTAGAACAGTCCTAAAGCGCCCGAAACCGCCTCAAGGTGGTTTTTTCTGACGGTGTTGTTGCGCTTTGACTTAACATTGGCATATACGGTAATTGTCAGGGCAGATAATATCCCAAGGATGGCCACCACCACGAGTATCTCGGCTAGACTGAAAGCTCTCAGTGACTTCATCTTTTCACACTAGCAAACCAACGCCTCAACTCAATCGGTGATAAGCCAACAAAAGGAGATTTACCCTGAAATCATCAGTAGTGTGAGGTATAATTTGCTCAGCGCCGAAGTAGCTCAGCGGTAGAGCAATGCTTTCGTAAAGCAGAGGTCGCGGGTTCGATTCCCGCCTTCGGCTCCAGCCCAGATGAGTTAATTCTGTTTTTCTTCCGGCTGGTCCGCCGGTGTTTGAGCTTCTTCTTCCGGCTCGGAGGTTTCGTCTTCTGCTTCCTTGCCCAGCTCCTCAACAGCCGCCGCTTCCGCCTCTTTATCTTCAGCCAACTCTGCTTCCAGCTCTTCTTCGCTTCGCGGCGGACTGACGAGTGCAACTACGTCTTCCGAATCATCAACAATTTCGACGCTCTCAGGCACAGCAAGGTCGCTAACGCGAATAATGTCGTCAAAGGTTTTAAGTACAGATATGTCAACTTCAACTGACGGAATCAAATCGCCCGGCAGACAGCGAATGGTAATTTCATTTTTATTGGTGACAAAGTTCCCCTCTTTCTCTTCGACCGCCGCCGAAGTGCCGACGAAATGAATCGGGATATTGGTCTCGATTTTTTCGTCCATTTTCACCGCGTACAAATCTGCATGAATCGGCTGGCCAGTTAAGTAATGCGGCTGCGGCTCGTGCAGCAGTACCTTTATAGGCTTCTCATCCTCAATCTTAACATCAACCAGCGTGCCGGTACCGGCACTTTCATAAACCCGCCGGAACTCTTTGCCGTCAAGCGTTATCGGCCTAGGTTCCGTGCCGTGGCCGTAGACGACTCCCGGGATTTCTCCTTTTTCGCGCAAGCGCTTAACCTTCTTGCCGGTTAAGCTGCGCAGTTTAGCATTGAGTAAGATTTGTTTCATATTCGCAAAATGTTTGTTGAGGGTTTCTTACTTTAGAAGCGGCTCCAGCGAATCTGACAATTTGTCTATCTTTTGGCAGACTTTACCCAGCTCGGTTTTACTAATCGGCCCGGCTTTTATCATTTCTTTAAGGGTGACTGGAACTAGTAAGATTACAGGAAAATGACCTCTTGAGCAGGTTACCGAAAGCTCAACGTTGGGCTTGCCGAACGTGCGCAGATGGATATCTCTCAATTCAAATGTTCGACCGCAAATCGGGCAAGTCAGCTCCTGTTGAGCTTGTCTAATCTCGTCCTGAAGCGAACGCATTCTACTACTAGTTTAGAATTAGACAGGCGATCTGTCAACCTGTTACTTGAGTTGGCGAGAGTGTTTCTGTCGCCAAGCTTTGATTTTGGCGTGATCACCTGAGAGCAGTACTGAGGGGACTTTGTCGCCGCGATAGTTTTCCGGACGGGTATATTGAGGGTATTCAGCCCGATCTTTGGTAAAAGTTTCTTCCTCGATTGATGCCGGGTTGCCAAGAGCGCCCGGAAGAAGTCTGGTGACGACATCAATTACCACGGCCGAGGCCAGCTCGCCGCCGCTTAGTACATAGGGACCGATGGACAACTTGTCGTCAATGTATTTCTCCACCCTTTTATCAAAGCCCTCGTAGCGGCCGCAAAGCAGTACTAAACGCTTCTGGGTCGAGAGCTGTTTCGCAACTGAGTGGTCCAACTGCCAACCGTCGGGCGCCAGAAGTATTCTGTGGGCCTTATGCTGGTAATCGATCTCCTTTAGCGCGGCGTGGACAACATCAACTCGCAGAATCATACCCGGGCCGCCACCGTAAGGGGAAGCATCAACGGTGCCATGACGATCAACAGCCCATTGCCGCCACTGGTGTACTCTCAGCTTAAGTATTCCCGCTTTTTGCGCTCGTTGGGGAATCGAGTATCCAAGCGACGACTCAACCAGCTCCGGAAAGAGCGTTAAAACATCAACAACCATCTAGGCCATTGTAAAGGCCGCTGGCGGTCTCTTAAAGGGCTAGATTACTTCGGTTGCCTTTTCTTGGCCCTGATTTTTCGGAGCTGATTCTTCTTGGTGCTCGAGCGCTTGACCCTCGGGATCGACAATTTTCAGATTGATACGGGCGTCTTTGCGAGCGCCAAAAACTCTAAGCAGTAACCTAATCGCCTTGGCTGTCCGGCCGTCCCGACCGATGACTTTACCCATATCGGCCCGGTTAACAGTCAGCTGGATGAGTACGCCTCGTTCATCGAGAGTCCGAGCTGTCACAACGTCATCCGGGTTATCAACTAACGCCTTGACGATACTTTCCACAAACTCCTGATCAGTGATTTCTTGTTTTGCAGTCATTTATTTTTGCCATTACAGTAACATAGGGCAGTTCGACCTTCTCACTGCGACACAACCGTTGTAACAAAGATGCCTAGCGCTGTAAAGCGTTAAATAGAATCAACTACGATTTTGGATCCGGGCGAGTGCGGCTCGGCAACAATCTTTTTGGCGATCGCCGTTTCTAGCGTATCTTTAATGACCCTGTCCAGCGCTCGGGCACCGTAAACAGGGTCGTAGCCGATGCGCGAGATGGTTTCGATAACCGTCTCGGCAACTTCAAGTCGTAGATTCTTTTCTCTTTTAAGTCGCTCCTTCAGGCCTTCGAGCCGTAACTTAACAAGGGATTTGACTTGATCTTGGCTAAGCGGTGAAAAGACGGCAACCGCGTCAAATCTGTTGAGTAATTCGGGCAGAAAAATCTTCTTCGAGACTAAATAATCCAAGAGCTGTTTTTGGATTGTGGAAAGATCAACCCCCTGCTCAATCTTAGTTTTAATGATATCTGAACCTGCGTTGCTGGTGGCAATAATAATCGTATTAGTGAAATCAAGCAGTTTGCCGTAATTGGTGGTCAGCCGCCCCTCGTCCAAAAGTCCCAACAGAACATTTTTTACAGACGGGTGTGATTTTTCCACCTCATCCAGCAGAACCACGGCCGAGGGGGTATCGCCAATAGCTACGGTCAACGACCCCGGCTTTTGGAGAGAGTCTTCTCCTAAAAGCTTTGCCAGAGCCGAATCATCGGCGTACTCGCTCATATCCAGTCTGATTAGCCCCCTGGGGCCAAAGTAGATATCAGCCAACGCTTTAGCGGTTTCAGTTTTACCGACGCCGGTTGGCCCAAGAAACAGAAATGTCCCGATCGGGCGACCAGCAGAAGAAAGCCCTGCTTGGCTTCTTAGCAGTGATTGACCCAGTTGCTTCAGGGCAAACCCCTGACCGATGATTCTCTGCTTAAGCAGCGCCTCAAGGCGGATAACTTTCCCTGCCTGATCTGTATTGCTGGCAATTGGGACCTTGGCCTTCCGGCCAACCACCCTTCTGACGTCCTCTGGTAGTATCAGTACCTGGGAGGCGGGGGTCTCAGCGGCAACCTCCTCCGAAAGTGAAATCTCCCTTTGCGGCGCCGTTTCCTGTTTCAAGTACCGTTCGGAAAGCCGAACTAATTCCTTGATTGATTGAGCAAGGAAGAAATGACCGGTTCTGTTTTCTAAGGGGATGATTCGACCTAAAACAATTTTATAGAGATCCTCAGTCGGTGGCGGTTTTACTTCTAGAGGGACAAAATTTTCGCTCAGAATTGGGTTGGACTTAATTAACTTCTGGTACATTTGTGTGCTAGTTGCCCCGACGAGTCTAACGCTAGGGTAGCTAAAGAAGCTCTGGATAATGTTGGTGGTATCGGCGGCGCCAAGATTGGAGCTTGACCCGAGTATTAGCTCAATATGGTCGATGAAGAGAACGATGTTACCGGCGCGAGAAAGCTCGTTTAAGAGCTTAATCATCAACGCCTGCAGGTCGCCCGAGGTTTTAGCGGCATAAAGTAAGTTTTGAACATCAAGCACCCGAACCTGATGACCGTCTAGAATAGTGCCGGTTTGATAAGTGGCAATTTTGCCGGCCAAATGTAGAAAAACTTCACTTTTGCCAACGCCGGGCTCACCAATTAAAATCAAACTTTTCTGTTTGGCGGCTAGGGCTGTTACCGCCTCACGGACAGTATCCGATCTTGAGTACAGCGGGAAGTAGCTGTTGCGTCTTTCAAGCTCGGGTCCGATTCGCTCAGTCAGCTTATCGAGCACTTGGGTATAAGATGTCGCCCAATCGTGGCCGATCCCCCCGGTTCTATCTCTTCGATCTGGAAGAGTTTGTTTATCTGTCAGCTCTAGAGAGTAGCGTTGACGATAAAAATCAACAAAAAGTTCCACCTCGTCGGGAGCTAGACCGGTACTTTCTACAACCTCAGCTAGCGCGCTGTGAGTCAGCACACCGAGAGTCAAATCGAACACGTTAGCCAACCTATTTTGCTGGCGAGCTGATTGAGCCAAGCCGGTGATTATCGCTTCGACCTCGGCCTTGCCGGGGCTAGTCCTGATTTGCCTCAGAGTTGCTTCTGTTATAGAAAGCCGATAAAAAATGTGCCTTAAACTTGGCTCGGCAATCATCGCTTCAAGAAGTTTCACTAAGGTCGGCTCACGACGCAGATGCCGGAGAATTTGGATGACATCGATCTCTAAAGCATCAAGCGGCTGTTGTGAGTTAGATGCATTGAGTAAAACGTTTTGGTTGTACTTGAGCTGGTAGAGATAGATCTGCCAAGAGCCGACCGCTAACGCGAAGGAGAGCCCCAACAGAGATACCGCTAATAAGATTGGTGGCATCTCAACAACAAGATGCGACAGGACGACAATAAGACTAACCAACCCAAAAATTAAGACGGCGTATCTAACAATAATAACCGGCCATAACTCGTTAAAGCGATAATAAGCCGCCCGTTCGACTTGTAGGCCCCGCCAGTTCATCTGCCAAGCGATATATAAGCCGCCAGCAGCGGCAAAACTACGATATATAGAACCGGAACTGCTAGCCAGACAACCAAGCTGGCCAAGGAAGCGACTAGCTGGAGCGCAAGAACGGTTAGTCCGACCGCCAAGACAACCGCTCGGACAAAAAAGCCGACCAACCGACTAGCAAGATTTAACTGCCAAAGTCGTAGCGTATCGCCCAGAGATAGGTTTTGGCCGACCAAGACATCGTTTTTCCACGGCGCTAAAAGATTTTTGCTAATTTCTGGCAAGGAAAAGAAATCTACTACGACAAAAAGGCCCCGCTTGAGAGAGCGGTAAATCCAATTAACACCCGAGGTGTACCACCAAACAAAGTATCCGCTTAACAAACCCCTCCTCCCTGTCAGTATGACAAATCAGCGGACCAATTGAAATCTTTTACTTGTCCTCTGTTGGTTGATCTGACTCTTCCACTCCAGCGGCGTCTGGCTGGTCCGAATTCGGCTGTTCCTCCGGTTCGGTCTGCTCAGCCGGAGCAGAAGTCGCTTCATCGGTGTCGCCGGTGTCACCAGTTTGAGCGGCGCCGACAGGAGTTGCCGGACTGTCTTGAGTCTTCTTTTGCTTGGCTTTTTTGTTCTTTTTCACAACCACGATTGAGTCGTGTTTAATTTTTTCCTCGGCAAGAATTCGTGCGGCTGAGTTTGACGGTTTGGCGCCCTGACTCAGCCACTTGAGTACTTGATCTTTATCAAGACCGACGCGTTTAGTGTGGGGGTTATAGAAACCTAAGTCTGCGAGAAATTTACCGTCAATCGGCATCGTGTGCTCGGCTACGACCAGTCGATAGCTGGCCTGCTTCTTTTTACCTATGCGGCGAAGTCTAATCTTAAGCATCTAAGCAATTTTACTTATCCAAGCGGTATTTTTCAATGCCTGATGATGCCCTCGAACAAATTCCGCCCAATCCACCGGTCTTCCACCCTCTAGCTGAACCCTCTTAAGCCGGAGCTTACCGGCCTCAAGTTCGGCCGACAATATTTTTAGTCTGCGTTGACCTATCCAGGTAAATGTCCCGGGCGTTGGATTAAGCGCTCTAATCTTTCGCCAGATCGCAGATGCTGAACAAGACCAATCAATCTCGCCGTCTTGGGTGGTAAATTTTCGACTCAGCACGGCAACTTTGTCGTCTTGCGGTTTAAGCTTGGCTCGGCCAGATAGATACTGCGGCAAGGTCTCGAGCAGTAATTCGGCAGAGGCCAGCGAGAGCTTTTGCCGAAGGGAACTGTAGTCGTCGCCGTCAGCAATTTCTTGCTCCGATTGAGCCACAATTTCTCCTTGATCCACGCGGGCGTTCATCCTAATAATTGTCACGCCGGTAGTTGTTTCACCGGCGAGGATAGCGTTCTGAATCGGGGTAGCCCCGCGAAATTTCGGTAGAAGCGAAGGATGGATATTCAGAGAACCGAACGTTGGTGCCTCGATTATCTTCTCAGGCAAAATCCTGCCGTATGAGGCCAAAATAATAAGATCGCTTTGGAGTTGGTTTAGTAATCCTAAAGTTGAATCGGCGTCGCTCGGCTGAAAGCAGGCCACACCCAAATCTCGAGCCGCCTCTTTGATAGCCAGCGGTTTCTTCTTGAGGCCGCGACCAGAGGGCTTATCGGTTTCACAAATTACCGCCACCACACGCAGGCCCGCCTCAACTAGCGAACGCAAAATAGTCAGACTAAATTGATCGCTACCGAAAAAAACTATCCGAAACTCGCGATAATTCTCTAATTTGTCTACCTCCCCCGCCGCGTCAGTAAAGAGGCGGCCGTTGATGTGGTCGATCTCGTGCTGGAGGATTCTGGCCTCAAGACCGCTGGCTTTAATTTGCAGAGTGTCCCCTTTTAGATTCTGCGCCCTGACGGTGATTTTTCGAGCGCGTTTTACCGGCAGCTCTAACTTCGGGATAGACAGACAGCCCTCCCGTTCCACCTCAGTCTCGGGACTTGATTTGATAATTTCCGGATTAACCAGAGCTCGAATGGGGATATCCGGCAATCTCTGGTCCTGAGGATCGTTTTTATCGCTCTGGCAACCGTAAACGATCAACTGCTTGTCAAGCCCAACCTGATTGGCAGCCAAACCGAGACCGTTGGCGCGCTTCATCGTCGCCTCCATCAGCTTGGCTTCCTTACTTAGGGTCTGGTCAAAAATTTTAACCCTTTTGGTTTTTAGCCGCAGGATTGGGTCATAAATCAGGCGTATTTTCATGGCCGTAATTTTACCTTATCAAGACGCTCTAGTCGAGGCGAACGCTATGACACGTAAGGAAACCACTTTGGCGGCAGTTCCTGACGCAATAGTCTAAGTTTTACTAAAGAAAGTCGCCGACAGAGCAAATGCTGTGATACCGTAAGACGCCCTGCAGACTGTCTTGTAATTTCATAATCAGGGAACTCTGCCTCCTGAAAGTGCTGTGCTGCAAACTCCTTAAGCTTCTCCACCTCAGCTTCGGTGTCAGATCGCGCGCTAAAGTGGCCGATGAACTCAACCGTCTTAACAAATGGAGGTAATCTGTACTTTTTACGCTCGGCGATTATCCTTCTCAAAAAATTATCACTCTCGCTGGCTGCTTCGACCCAAATCGGATGTTCGGCAAAAGTGGTTTGAACCGAGAGACTTTTAGAGCAGTTTTTCAAAAGAAGGAGCTGGTAAAACAGTCGCCAAGAAGCCTCAATGTTCGTACCGGCTAAAAACCTATCGGGATCAAGAATAAAACTTGCCTCAAATAAAATTGAGCTGTAACTAAAGATTTTTTCCGTGGCAACGACAATTTGTGAATCTGGCCGTAAATCAACGCTATCACCAGAAAGCTCCTGCACTCGGTAGCGCTCGAACCGTCGTTTAATCAGCTCTGTTAACTTGGAGGCGCCAAACCCTAAACTTTTCAGGTTTCCAGCAGCGCACACTGGACAGATACTCGGCTTATCTTGCTCGTTGGCGCAGTAGCGGCATTTGAGATGACTAATTTGGACTGCAATCGGCCGCTTACAGCGATTGCACTTAAAAATGTGGCGGCAATTAAGGCACATTAAGGCCTGTGAATGGCCCTTGGCAGCTACCAGAATCAAGACTCGGCCGCCCCTATCAACCGTTTGAGAAATCTGCCGAGCGGTACTCTCAAGCAACATCTCTTGGCTGGTTGGCCCGCTAAAGATTGTTAAGTTCATCGGCTTAACTGGTTCCTTGTAGACTCGCCACTTGCCCTCAGTGATTTTTTGGTACTGATCGGGCCGAGGCAAAACATCGCCGAACACGAGTCTGAGTCTCTCGGCTTCGGCTCTAATTTCCGAGATAAAGGTGGCGTCAAAATACGGCCGGAGTTTGAATCTTGCCCCAATGTGGGAGGGCTGATCAATAATCAAGAAATCACCCTCGGTGAGTTGCTTAAAAATATCTTTAATTGTCCCAGCGCTGATGTTAGGAGGTAAATTCCGCTGGAGAAAATCTCCCAAGAAGGAATTTTGGGCAAAAATCACCAAGAACTGTTGACTGGGAAAGCGTTTGGCCAGTTGAATATACATCTCAAAGCGTTTAACTGGTGCGGCTTGGATAAATAGGGGCTTAGCGTTGCCGCCTTGGTCTCGGCCGAGCGGTTCTTTCTTCCACGGTTTGCCCAGTGCTAAAAATGCCGCTTCCGCCAAGGTGGCAGCCGATGAGCTTGACAGCTTGTCAACTAATCGCAGTTGTCGACTGGTAAATTTAATTCCCGGTACAACTTTGGCAATTGGTTTAGTTCGCCCCCTTAAGTGAGAGGGCAAACGGCGAGTTATTTTATAGACAATTCCCCTCACCGTACGGCTGAGAATCGGAACCACCACTTGGCTGCCAACAGATATAAAGGGTATAATCTTCTGGGGAACTTGATAGTAAAGTTCATCGACGCGGCGGCGCGACTTAACGATAACTAAGGCATACATCACCATAATCACCAAACCACTAAACTAACAAATGACAAGACTTGAACCTATTGCCCCACTAGTGGCTATCGTTGGGCCAACCAATGCCGGTAAATCCACTTTATTTAATCGGTTAACCGGCTCATGGCAAGCTGTAACCGCAAAAGAAACTTCAACTACCAGAGACCGAATCTACGGAGATGTTAGCTGGCGAGGTTTGTCTTTTTCGGTCGTTGACACAGGCGGGCTAGCTAAAGACAAAACCGAGCTTTATAAAAATATCAATTCCCAAACCGTCAAAGCGGTGGAGGAGGCGGATCTGGTCTTGTTTCTTTACGACGGACAAGTTGGTTTATCGAGCGAGGACAAACAGTTCCTCAGGCGTTGTCGCCAGCAGAAAAAAATCTATCTGGTAGCCAACAAGGCCGACAGTGAAACTATAGAGAACAAGATTGCGGATCTTGAGTATTTAGACTTACCCCATTTTAAAATCGCCGCCGCCAGCGGCAGAGGAGTGGGTGACCTTCTGGATGAGACCCTCAACGCAGTCGGTGGAGCTAAACCAGCCGATCAGGCCAACAGACCGGTCATAGCTATTGTCGGTCGACCCAACGTCGGCAAGTCTACTCTGCTAAACGCGCTCACGGAATCTGATCGGGCGGTGGTTAGCCCGGTTGCTGGCACCACCAGAGACATTGTTACCGGGGAGATCCAGTTGAAGGGAAAGAAGTTCTTGTTGGCTGACACCGCCGGAGTTAGGCGACGGGGCAAGATACAGCTTGGACCGGAACAATTCAGCGTTAAGCGAACGTTAGCCGTAATTAAGGCCGCCAGCGCCGTGATGGTAATCGTTGATGCCACCGAGGGAACCACAAGAGGCGATCTTCACTTAATTTACTTCGCCGACTCCCTCAAAAAACCGGTGATGATCGTTTTTAACAAGACCGACTTACTCGAGAATCCTCAAGACATTCGCGGCCATCATCATATCTCGAGATTTGATTGGGTTGGGGTATCGGCATTAAATAAGCAGGGCCTAGAACAGCTGACTAAGTGGCTTGATGATTTGCCGCTTGATTCTGAGCAGACGGCGCCTAGTAACTAGGTGCGGTAACCGCCCTGACGCTCTGAGTTGGGAAGACAACCAGTGAAGAGCGCCCGATAATGAAACGTCTTTGCAGCGGCCCCCAATCTCTTGAGTCTGAGGACATTGAGCGATTATCGCCCATGACAAAGAATTCGTCTTCCTTTAAGCGGGCTTCGTAACTAGATTGAGTGCTCCGGTTAACTAAAGTTGTCACGTTCGGTCCGAGGTACGGCTCTCGAAGTAGCTTGCCGCCAATATAGACGGCGCCGCTACTTATAGTAACAGTCTCGCCCGGCAAGCCGATTACTCGCTTAATATAAAAGAGCTTCTGGTTGCTCGGATAGCGAAATACGATTACATCGCCACGGTTCGGTTCATATAATCGATAGCTGAGTTTATCTATCAGAAGATACTCACCCTGAGTGAATGTCGGCTCCATACTCGAGCCCTCGACTACAAACGGCTGAAAAACAAGATAACGGACAATAATCGCCGAAGTGAAGACAATCGCTACAACTTTGATAATTTCAATCAAGTGGGAATATTTGTTCATCGTATTAGCTTAAATCAACTACGGTTTTGTTTACATAGCCGGTGGACATGCCCCGACTCGAACGGGGGACCTCTTCGGTGTGAACGAAGCGCTCTACCGGCTGAGCTACATGTCCGACTCCAAGAGTATACTCCGCAACACTCTGTAGAAAAAGTGACTGAGTCATTTTTATATCGGGACGAGTCGCTGGGCGGCCTTCAACCCTATCAGGATTGACTGCTGGGCAACAATCAATTAGCCTATTCTCGATATGAATCCAATCCTTTTTGAGCTGGGGGGATTTCGGCTTTATTCCTTTGGTTCGTTTATTGCCCTTGGCGCGGTTGTTGGCACTATTGTAGTTTTCAAACTTAGTCAAATCCGGCGCTTGCCGACAAAAAACCTATTTGACTTAGTTCTGATCAGTTTGTTAGCCGGGCTGATAGGAGCAAGGATCGGTTATTACCTCTTGTACCTTGAGCAGTTCCAAAGTTTCTGGCAGCTTTTCTACTTCTGGCAGGGCGGATTATTGGCTTCAAGCGGCATAGTCAGCGGATTAGCGGCGTTCATTTGGCTGACTCGCCGATATCAACTACCGCTTGCCCCAATGCTTGATATCGGCGTCTTAAGCTTCTTGCTCGGTTGGGCTGTCGGCAAAATCGGCTGCCATCTCTCGTTTTGCAGTATCGGGCGCTTTAGCAGCTCTCTGATTGCGTTTCAATCAACAGTACCGGTTGACCTGCTAAGCGTCGTTAGCGCCGGGATTTTATTTGTTGTCCTACTTTGGCTGTGGCAACGAGAGGTATTGAAAGATGGTCTAATCTTTTTACTGGCAGTTGAGGGCTTTGTTATCAGCGAGGCACTTATAAAAACCCAGAAAGTGGATTTCGGCGAAGGTTTGTCTGGAATCGAGGCGGCGGCGTATTTGGTAACCGCGGTGATTACTTACTTAATCTTTTGGCGCAAGCTCAACTTTCGCTGGAAGAAGAGCTTCGAGTTGAAGAGGAAGCGGCCAAGCTAGGGCGATTTTTCGATTGAGACTCAAGTGCGGACTTGGCTTGTTGAACGACTTTACTAAATTGCTCAGGTGATTTAACTGAAAGCTCTGCTAAAACTTTTCGGTTAAGCTCAATTCCGGAATTAGATAGGGCGAAGATAAAATCCTTGTAAGCCATATCATGCTCCTTGAGGGCGGCGTTGATTTGAACAATCCAGAGACGACGAAAATCTCGTTTCTTAGTTCGACGATGTCGATAGCTGTGCTGACCCGCCTTGATAACAGCTTGCTTGGCTTGGCGGATTAACTTACTGCGGCCAAGTTTGTAGCCCTTGGCTTTAGCGAGAATCTTTTTATGTCTGGCTCGGGCTGTTACCCCACGCTTGATTCTTGTCATTAGATTACTGCCTTGAGTTTTTTAGCCACTTTGCCGCCTATAATTTGATTGGCGCTGGCTTGTCTTCTAGCCCTTTTGGATTTAAATCTCGCTCGGTGTGAGATTGACATTTTGCGCAAAATCAAGCCGCTCGCCTTTTGGCGAACCACACGCTTTTTAACGGATTTATGGGTTTTAATTTTGGGCATTTTGTCTTTTTTTAGGTTTCATTATTAGTTGGATCCTCTCACCGACGGCGGTAATCTCCTGCTCCTGCTCTGCTTGGGCCATTTCCAGAAAATCCCTGAGGATTTGTTTGGCTTTGTCGGGAAAGACGTTCTGCCTGCCCCGCAGGATGATAAATATTCTAACCAGATGGCCTTGCTCAAGAAACTCCCTCGCTCTTTTCGCTTTAATCTCTAAGTCATGCTTGTCGATGGTAAAGCTCAGCCTTATTTCTTTAAGTTGGCTGGTTCGGCGCTGAGAGGAACGGCTCTGCTTCTCTTTCTGGTAGCGGTACTTGTTGTAGTCAAGCAGTTTGGCTATCGGTGGGTTGGTTTTGGAGTTAATCAGAACCAAATCCAAACCGTGTTCAGTGGCCAGATACCTAGCTTGGTCCAACGTCACCACTCCGGCCGAACGGCCGTCATCCATGATGAGATGGACTTCAGAGGAGATGATTTGGTCGTTGATCGGTAAGTCCTGCTGTATCTTTACTCCTTAACCGCAAAAACCGCCGAAAAGAGCTTCGACTTAAAGTGCGTCTCTAAAGCCATTAAAGCAGACCATGATCTAAGTTAGCGTACCACGTTTAGTAATGATTTTCAACGAGTTGGGCACCAATTTCAGTTGAGATGGGGTTCTGGCGATCGGCACACCGGCAACGGTAATCGGCAATTCAGGATCGGTCGTGATCCTAACCGAACGGCCATGAAAAATGCTGGATGATTTCAGCGGCTGGCCACCGATATTAAATAACCCAAGAATTTTTTTTTGTTCAATCAAATGAACGCTCTCAATTGAGAGCCGCAAATCGCGGTTGAAGCTCAAGTAATTAAAATAGGCGTAAGCTCTAACCTTATTGTCAATCACCAAGTTAATCTTGGCCAGCTTTGGTGGTTTAATTTGGGCGTCAAGGAAAACCAGTGTATCCGGCTCAATTACCACGGTATTGGTCTCGGACAGCCGCCGATGTTTGAGCGCCTCGGCGGCGCTTCTAAGCGAATTGACGCCGACAAGATCAGTCACGTTGCGACTAGCGTTTATAGGAACGATTCCAAGCACTGCTCGGCCAATTACGGCGCCGGCCACTTGATTAATAAAGGCATCTTGACCGACCGCCACGATCGTTGAATACCCTTTTTCAAGACCCATAAGAGCTAGCTCATCGGCCCCTCGCGCCGGACTAGCCCCCACCATTTCGCCGGCTATGCCAAGATTAATAAGAATATCCCGCAACCTCTGATAACTCTGACGCACCCCCCTGTTGGCTGGGGGCTCAAGGATGTAATAGTACATTAAGGCACTAGACTTCCTCTAGTTCCGGCTCCAGCTCCTCCTCTTTAAGTTCTTCTTCAGTGCCATCAGTTTCGCTTTTTTGATCAGCGCCATCTTCCTCTTCCGCTTGCTCAGAAGAAGGCATAGAGCACTTACCGACAAGGATCGCTCCGGAATGAACCACTAGATCCTTAGTATTGATACTGCCAAAAACTTTACCGGACTCAACTACCTCCAATTTTTCGGTGGCTTCAATCGAGCCCCGAACCACCCCCGCAACTGTTACTATCTGACCCTTAACCGGCCCTTTAACTTGGGCGCTTTCGCCGACCGTAACTGCCTTCTCAGAAATAACTTCGCCGTCAACCATGCCGTAAACCGCGATGTCACTCTGATCCTTAAGCGTCCCCGACAGGGCGACATTGACGCCGACCACAGTACCGGGGCCGTTTTCTTGCATATTCCTAGACATTAAGCCTCCTTACTAGCACAAATCCCTTGCCAAATCAGTTGTAGCCAAAGTTGCAGTAATTGCAAGTGACATCTTGAGACCAATCAGGGTCTGACACTTGCATTTGTTGGGCAAGCTCTGATATACTGGCGGCTAGCAATCACCATGCCAGAAGCTAAGAAGAATATCCTCAACTAATGGAAGAAATAAAAATTGTCGGGGCTAGGACTCACAACCTTAAGAATCTATCCTTAAGTATCCCCAAAAATAAGATTACCGTTATCACCGGCCTTTCTGGGTCGGGCAAGTCATCGTTAGCTTTCGATACTATATTCGCCGAAGGCCAGCGCCGCTATCTCGGCAGTCTCTCTAACTACGCTAGCCAATTTCTCAGTGAGTTGGAAAAGCCGGATTTTGACTACATCGAGGGGCTCTCGCCAGCAATTGCCATCGATCAAAAAACAGCGGTGAGAAACCCCCGTTCAACCGTCGCCACAGCGACAGAGATTTATGATTTCCTGCGCCTACTTTTCGCCCGGGTTGGCCAGCCCTTTTGCCCGCGATGCGACATCCCCGTTACCTCACAAACGGCCGAGGCCATCGCCCGCTTAATCTCAAATGAGTATACCGTCAACGAACAGCTGAGGGTAAAAATCTTCGCTCAGATTGTTAAATCACGAAAGGGCGAACACAAATATCATCTTAAGCAGGGTAAGAAACTGGGCGTGCTACGAGTGCGCCTTGACGGCACCGAGATGGGCATTGAGGAGGCACTCGGACTAAGGATCGACAAAAACAAGACACACGACCTTGAGTTTCTAGTTGGCCAACTTGATTTTCCGGTAGCCAACGAGCAGTCCGCTTCGGTGGCTTTTTCCACTTTGCTAGAGCTAGTTGAGAAAGGGCTCAAATCAGGGGCTGGGATGTTGATTGCCACCGATCTTGAGGGCAACCGGGATAGATACTACTCGCAGCGCTTTGCTTGCAACAAGTGTGGCTGGCAATTTCCTGAAATAGAGCCGAGACTCTTTTCTTTTAATAACCCTGAAGGGGCTTGCCCGAGCTGCCACGGTCTCGGTTTACAGATGGTAGCCGAACCGTCTTTGGTTGTTCCTAACGACCGACTGACCCTTGCTGAAGGAGCGATAAGGCCTTGGAGCCGAACAACCAGTCACACCAACTGGCATCAGAAAGTTCTCACTCGGTTGGCAAAGAAGTATTCCTCTAGTCTAGATACCCCCTTCGGCGAGCTCAAAGACGAGATCAAAAAGGTTATTTTTTACGGAGAGAATGATACTGATGATGAGGAGGCCTTTGAGGGCGTTTTACCTAATTTGGAACGGAGATACCTCGAGACCGACTCCAATTATCTCAGACAGGAGATTGAAAAATATATGGTGGAAAGGGTTTGCCGAGACTGCAAGGGTGAGCGGCTCCGGCAGGAGGTGCTCTCAATTCGGATCGGCAACTCTAATATCATTGACACCACCCAGATGACAATTGAAGAAGCAACCAACTTCTTCACCGGGTTACCGAAACTGCTGGATACCGCCGTTAAACAAAAAATCGGCCAACCGATTATCAAAGAGGTCTTATCGAGACTTGAATATCTGATACAGGTTGGGCTTGGCTATATAAGTCTTGATCGCACTACCTCAACCCTTGCTGGCGGCGAAGCACAACGGGTACGGCTGGCAACCCAATTGGGCTCAGGTTTAACGGGCGTAATATACATCCTTGACGAACCGTCAATCGGCCTGCACGCCGTAGACCACGACAAACTTCTGAAAACAGTTATTGAGCTGCGCGATCGTGGCAACACAGTTATTATCGTTGAGCACGATCGGGAGACCATGATGATAGCGGATCACATAATTGATATGGGCCCGGGAGCGGGCGAACAAGGAGGGGAGATTGTTTCTCAGGGGAGTATTGAAGAAATTATCGGCAATCAGCGGTCTCAAACTGGCCAGTACTTAACCGGCAAAAAGAGAATTTCTCTGCCCGATCGCGATCTGAGCCAAACCCAAGACGGCTTAGTAGTTGAGGGGGCCACCGGTCATAATCTGAAAAATATAACAGTCAGCTTTCCTCTCAATCGCCTCGTCTGCGTTACTGGAGTTTCCGGCTCGGGTAAATCAACCTTAATCGAGGATACTTTGGTCAGAGCGGTAGCTAAACAGCTCCATGGCTCTCAGGCCGAGCCAGCGCCTTATAAAAATATTAAAGGTGTTGAGAAGATAGACAACATCATTAATGTTGATCAATCCGCTATCGGCCGAACGCCTAGAAGCAACCCCGCCACTTATACCGGCGCGCTCGGCCCAATCAGGGAATTGTTCGCCTCGACGCAGGAAGCGCTCAATCGCGGTTACGACCCATCGCGTTTTAGCTTTAACTTGCGCGGCGGCCGCTGTGAAAACTGTCGCGGAGATGGACAGATTAAGATTGAAATGAACTTTCTGCCGGACGTTTATGTGACCTGCGGCGAGTGTCGTGGCAAGAGATACAATCACGAGACCCTTGAAATTAGCTACAACGGTAAAGACATTAGCGACATCTTGGAGTTAACGGTTGATGAAGCCGTTGATTTCTTTGCCGACAAAAATGAGATTGTGGAAAAACTCCTCGTGTTGAAAAAAGTTGGACTGGGTTATATGAAACTTGGCCAGCCGGCAACAACGCTCTCCGGCGGCGAGGCGCAAAGGATAAAGCTCGCTAGCGAGCTAGCTAAGCGAGAGACCGGCAGGACGCTGTACATCCTAGATGAACCGACAACTGGCTTACACTTTGTTGACATCCAGCGGCTGCTTAACGTGCTCCACGAGCTGGTTAATCGCGGCAACTCTGTGATTATTATCGAGCATAATCTAGACGTTATACGCTCAGCAGACTGGATTGTTGATCTCGGTCCCGGAGGCGGAGTCAGGGGCGGCCAAGTGGTTGCCGAAGGTACACCAAGTCAGATATCGACTACCAAAGGTTCCCTCACCGGACGCTACTTAAAAGAAGCTAATGCCTCAACCAAGAAACCGTTCGCTGCCACCGTCAAGGCCTGATTTCAAACTTGTCAAAGAACTCGTCGATAAGGGCTACAGACGGATTGTCGGTTTAGATGAGGTCGGCAGGGGCGCTATCGCCGGACCGATTGTAGTTGGGGCTGTTGAGATACTGGTGGAGATTGATGGAATCAATGATTCCAAAGTACTCAGTCGAATCAAACGAGAGCGACTTTTTAAGCTAATCTGCCGGCTCGCCAGACAGGTTAAATTCGGAGTTTGCCAAGCGGAAGAAATTGACTCTCTTGGCTTAAGCAGGGCGCTGGCTCTGGCCTATGAGCGGGCGATCGCTCAAACTAAGGCCGATCTTTACCTAACTGACGCTTGGCGATTACCAAATCTTCCTTTTCTTAGTCTAGTTCGGGGCGACCGCTACTTGTACCTGGTCTCGGCCGCCTCAATATCTGCTAAGGTTTTCCGAGACCAGTTAATGACGCTTTATGACAGATTCGCTCCTCAATACGGCTGGAAAAATAACGTTGGTTATGCAACGGATCATCATCGACGCCAGTTAGCCGAGCACGGCTTAAGTCCCCTACATAGGCGCAGCTTCCTCGTTCGCAGTGACTTTTCGGGAAAATTATGATACAATTTGGCCGAAGTCGAAACGGCTACTGCTATTTAACAATAGTAGAGGAAAGTCCGGGCACCATAGAGACGCGCTCCAGTTAACTGCTGGCGTTCGCAAGGGCAGGGAGAGTAGCACAGAAACAAAACCGCCTAATCAGTGCTCCGCACTGAGAATTCTCAATTTTCAAGTCTAAATTTTCAAATAATTTTCAATTAATCATTGGGAATTAAATGAAAATTGAAAACTGCTAATTGGAAATTTCAGTGCGGAGTACTGAAGGCAAGGGTGAAAAGAGGTGGGGTAAGAGCCCACAATCGCGGCAGTAATGTTCGCGAGCGGCAAAACCCAGCGTGGTGCAAGACGGGTGGGTCAGTATCTAATTAAGTTCAATGTTCTAGTAACTAGAGCTCCGCGGTGGTCTCGCCGATGGATACTGATCCCGTCGCTTAGATGGATGGCCGTTATCCACAGTAAAGTGTGGAGAAACAGAACCCGGCTTAATGACTTCCGAAAGAGTCCTCCGCAAGGAGGACTCTTTTCGTAGAGGTAATAGCTCCTGACAACGTAGCTACAACGAGGTAAAATACTGAGGTATCTCCCGGGTCGTCTAATGGTAGGACACTAGGTTTTGGTCCTAGGAATCGGGGTTCGAATCCCTGCCCGGGAACATGGAAGTCAAAGTCACTGAGCTTGATAAGCTTGCCCAAAAAGTTGCCGCTTCACTAAGCGGCGGCGATATCCTCCTGCTCCGCGGGGAACTTGCCTCAGGAAAAACTACATTCACCCAAGCCCTGCTGAGACAGATGGGTTATCTGGGCAGAGTTGTTAGTCCGACTTTTGTTTTAGAGCGTCGCTATCCGGTCGAGCACGGCGATATAAGAACCGTATCTCATTTGGACTTCTATCGGCTCAGCGTGTCAGAGCTGAACAGTTTTGATTGGCAGGACCAACTTGGTAAACAGGACCAACTGACTATTATTGAGTGGCCCGATATCGCCTTAGAGAAACTTCCAAACTCCGTAAAACAAATTAATTTTGAGGTAGTTGATAATGAAACTCGACGTCTTACATTTTCAAAAAATCTTAATCATTGATACAACCTCTACCGAAGCGACCAACTTGGCCATACTGGAGCCAAACCGCTCAACCGTGCTGAAGCGTCCGGTTAAGGCCCAAGAACTCCAGACAATGATGGTTGAGCTGCTCAGTCGAGCCCGAATAGACATCTCGCACATAGCGGCTGTGGCTGTTCTGGTTGGTCCGGGTTCCTACACCGGCACTAGAATGGGGGTCACCGCAGCCAACACTCTCGCTTGGCTAAGTAATATTCCGGTTATTGAAATTCCCGGGAGTGATTTTGATCGGTCGCTATCGGCAATTTTGGCCGGCGAAGAATTTAAGGTAGTCAAGCAGGCCACGGCCCGCTACTAGGTGTTCCCGCTAAGCTATGATACATTACAAAGGCCTATGGGTCCGGAAATTCCGCTACCTTCCGAGAAAAGTAACTTCCAGCCACTGGTCAACCGCCCCAAAAAGCGGGTGTGGCGATTTTTTTGGTGGGGTTTATTTGCCTTGTTTATAGGCGTTGTTGGCTGGGTGGGCATCAGCGGCGCGTTAGCGTTAAAGAACATTACGGCCAAGAATTCCGGCGATCAATCCAGCTTTTTTCTCTTTAACGGTGAAATACCTCCTGACCAACTCAAAGGCGAAGGAGATGGAAGAATTAATGTACTACTACTAGGAATCGGCGGAACCGGACATCCGGGAGGCCAGCTGGCTGATACAATTCAAGTCCTCTCTGTCGACCCCGTCAATAATAGCTACGCGCTTCTTTCCCTACCAAGGGACCTTTACGTTACCATTCCCGGCAACGGACGCTCTAAGATTAATGCCGTCTACGCTAGGGGAGCTGTGTATTGCCGCGGCCTTTCCTCTTGTCAGGACGGTGTCGATCAGGGAGGGGCGGCGATGAAGGCCACGGTCAACTCTGTTCTTGGGGTACCGATTCATTACTTTATCAGGATTGATTTTGCTGGGTTTGAGAAAGTAATAAACCGCTTGGGCGGTATCCAAGTCTACGTCGATAAACCGCTAAATGATCCATTTTTCCCTGACGAGAGACTGGTCGGCTTTGACCCGCTCTATATTCCAGCCGGCTTGCAAACTTTCAATGGAGAAAAAGCCCTAAAATACGCCAGAAGCAGGCAGTCAACTAGTGACTTTGATCGGTCCAGAAGACAGCAGCAAGTTCTGGTAGCGCTCAGGGAAAAACTGCTCAAGAGTGAGAATCTGGCTAACCCCAAGAAGATTACTGATTTGTTAACTATTCTGGGCAATCACCTCAAAACCGATCTGCAGGTCAACGAACTCACTAAGCTCTTCGGGCTGATTAAAGAAACAGACCACTCCAACACAGTTACTGAGGTTCTCGACACGGCAACCGAAAGCCCACTCAGGGCCACTAATGATCCGCAGGCCGGCTATATCATCATTCCAAAGAAGGGCATTAACGACTTCAGCCAAGTCCAAGAATTCGTCCGCCAAGTTCTGAAGGAGCCGTATCTGTTAAAAGAGAACGCCAAGATTGTTATAGAAAACAGAAGCGGCGACGAGGAAATCTTTGTGACTATAGCCGCAAAGCTTAAAAGTTACGGCTATAACGTCATTGACACCCGCTCGGCCGAGGCCACCCAAGAAAAAACCGAAATTGAATACTTCAACAACGACAAGCCCTACACCGTTGCCCTACTGAAAAAGCGTCTTGGCTCTGGAGCGAAGAAAGTTAAAGCACCAGAATCTGAGCAAGCGGATATAATAATCGTGATCGGGTCTAAGTTTTCTCTGGAGTAATAATGGTCCTAGGGCGCTTTCCGAGCCAATACGCGTTTATTTGGCTCCTACAAGTCGGCGCCATCGTAATTATTTGGAATTTTCTGCCAAGTTCGGCTTCCAGAGTCCTAATTGTTTCGCTGGTGGCGTCCAGCAGCCTCCTCTTAATTCGGCATCAGAAAGAGATGGCAATAATGACCAGCGTGGGGCTGTTGACGGCCTTGGCGTTGCTTTGGCTCTCGAACGGTTTTATCGCCCCAGTTACCGGTGCGGCAGTTGTTTTTACTGGTATTGTTTTAACCGGTCTTCTCATCGGGGTAAAGACTGATACTACCGAGCCAAGCGATTCGCTGCCATTTTGGATTATCCTCGGTTTCGCTATGGCCCAGATATCCTCAATTGCCGCGATATGGCCGGCAAACTTTTTCCAAAGAACAGTTCTGTCTTTGGTGTTCTTTTATTTTCTCTGGCATCTAGGCATTTACCTATACAATCCGGTTAAAAATTGGCTGATGAATCATTTCATCTACAGCTTAGTTGCTGTTATTGTAGTAATTGGCAGTATTATTGCCGGCAGTAAATAAGAGTATGAGAGAGATAATAACCCGCTTAACTGATCTCTGGCGATCTCTCGGTTATGCTTTGGCGACAATTAAAGCCGGGCTTGTTCTACTGGCCGGCAAACTGCGACAGGGCTGGTATCTTGCTGAAGGTCGGTGGCCGCCTCTAGGGGCTCTGAGAAGGCGCTATCAAAACCACTCAGCTATCTTCCACGATTTGACAGTTGTTTTTGTTATTGGATATATCGTTCTCGGTGTTGTTGGATACGTTGGAATCTACCCTCAAAAGAGAGAAACTAGGTTCGTCGAGAAAGTAAGCGCGTTCTACCCGTTTCCAGCGGTTCGGGTTGACACTTCTATCAGCTGGACTCAGCGGTTTTTTGAAAGACTCCGATTTCTTAAAACCTTTAGTGAACGGGCTCCAGAAAATGTGGTTAGCCGCCCGCCAAGTGACGCCGAGTTAAGACAGCGGGTTCTTGAGGGGCTAGTGGAGGACAAAATTATTTTTCACGAAGCTAAAAAGCGTGGTCTTAGAGTTAGTAAAGAAGAGGTTGACGCGACGTTAGCAACTCAGGGCGACCCTAAAGAAGTAGCCGCCCAAATCAAGAGTCTTTACGGCATGAACATGGCCCAATTTAGACAAAAATTAGCTGAGCAAGCCCTCAAAGAGAAAGTTAAGGACGCTGTCTTGGGTAAAATTAGAGTCAGCCACATCTTCACCTTAGACAGACCCTCTGCCGAAGAAGCCAAAAGACAGATCGAGGGTGGCTTGGATTTTGCCGAAGCGGCAAAGGTTTTTAGTCAGGACGCTAAAACCGCTGAAAGCGGCGGCGATCTGGGGTATTGGAGAACAGGTGAGTTGGCAAACCGAATCGACCCGGCCGTGGAGGAGGCACTTATAAATCTTGCCGTTGGCGGATTGGCCGGACCGGTACAAACAAAGTTCGGTTTTCATCTGCTAAAAGTAACCGAAAAGTACGGTGAATTAGGACAGACTTACGAGCAATGGTACGCCGCCACAGTAAAAAACTATACCGTCAAAAAATATATTAGAATCTGATTATTCGGCCGTTGACGCATTGAGTGCACTTTCTCTCGAGTACCTTTCAATTTGGCTAGACTGGGTAGGTTTATCGTATATCAAAAAAACGCCCGCCTGATCTGACTCAGACGGGCGTCTGGACAACTTCACCTCAGTCGCTGACGGCGAGACCGATCGCGATCGCGCTCATCATCAGACCCGCGGCGAATAGTAGAAACGGGTGGCGGGTGAGGAGAAAATGGAGATATGAAGCGAAACTTTCCATGACCAGATTTTACAAGAAACCCTTGAATGTCAATCAGTGGGGTGGCGATATTGTGTTACTTATAGTCTATCGAATCCAGTTGAGCGCACCCGACCGGATTCGAACCGGCGATCTCCTCCGTGACAGGGAGGCGCTTTAAGCCAGACTAAGCTACGGGTGCATATGGGTTGTGTCGTACGGTAACCTAAATTTTACTAAGAAGGTATGGTGATGAAAAGAAGAATTCAATGTTAAGCCAACCGATAGAGAAATTCAAGGTTAAGCGGGTTCGCAGCTCGCGTTCACTAAAACTTAGAGTTTACGACGACGGCAGTGTTGTTGTTACCGCGCCGCCTCATGTCAGGCAACCCGTAATCGAAGGGTTTATTGAACAGCACCGCGGTTGGATTGAAACCAGACTTGAGCAGGTGATAAAACAACAACAAGCGCTGATTCTAGAAAAAGAGGGGTTGCTCTTTCGCGGTAAGCAATACCATCTGCGGCTGGGTGTTTCTTCCGCACGTCAAGCATCGGCTAAATTTGTTGGCGACACGCTTTTGGTGAGCTCCCCAACCGAGAATCACGCTGAAGTGCGTCGCTTGATCGAAAAGCTCTACCGAAAATTGGCCTCGGCGTATTTTGGGCAACGCGTGCCGCTGCTAGGCGACTTGGTTGGTAAAGACATTTCCAATGTGACTATTCGCTCCCAGCGGACCCGCTGGGGATCCTGCTCTAGCCGCAACACCATCTCGCTTAATTGGCGCCTAATAATGGCGCCGGACTGGGTGAGCGATTACGTGATTTATCACGAACTGGCCCATCTGACGCAGATGAACCATTCGAAAGCGTTTTGGCAGTTGGTCGCCGCATATCATAAAAGATATAAAGAAGCCGAGAAATGGCTCAAACAACACCACAGTTTGCTTAAATTTTAATGCCGGGCTCATGCAGTCAGTAAACTGCTTTCCAAGCACATTCTGGTACGGGGATTGTCTGGAAAACAGCTTGTTGGGTTGAGATATGATAATCTTAGATTATGAATAAAACTTTACTTGGAATAATTATCGGCGCGGTTTTGGCGGCGGTTGTGGTCGCAGTTTTCGTCTCTAACAACAGAAACAGCTCGACAGCTCCAGCAACTCAAGACGCCCAGCAAAACGGAGCGGTTGAGGGCGATCTGCGCCAAAAACCGCCGACGACAGATTCTGCCTCAGGCCAATTCAACCCTACTGGCAAGAAGCTGGCGAAAAATTACTACGAGTACTCCGAGAGCGACTACTTGGCCGCCCGCGAGTCCAACAGACCGATCTTTCTTTACTTTTACGCCAATTGGTGCCCGACTTGCGCTAGACAAGAGCCGATTATTGTCGAGATTATGAATCTGGCCGACTCAAAGTACGACGAAATCGTTGCCTTCCGCGTCAATTTCAACGACAACCAAACCGATAATGATGAAGATAAACTGGCTCGCGATTTCGGCGTTCGCTACCAGCACACTATGTTCGTGCTTGATTCGGGTGGCAACCAGCAAGCCCGTTTTCTAGGCGACACCTCCTCCAGCACCATCCTCGCCGCCTTTGACAAAGTGATTTAACCGCCCCGTGCCCTTAAGAACTAATATCACAATATTGCGATATTGGATTAGCCAACGGCTAGCGCTAAAAGCTGATATGATTGTCTAATGATTGAGGGGCTGAACATCGGCGTTGCCTTTATTGCTGGGTTGGTGTCATTTTTCTCGCCCTGCGTGGTAGTTTTGGTGCCGATATTCTTGGCTAATCTGGCTGGAGTAAGTTTGAAAGAAGCCGATTTAGCCGTTAGTCAGCGGCTGATCCGCCGCGCCACGTGGCTTTTTGTCATCGGCTTTACGATAACTTTTGCTATTTTCGGCTCGGTTTCTGGTCTATTAGCCCAACAGTTCGTTCAATTTGAGCGTTACTTTACACTCGTGGCTGGAATCTTGATTATCTTCTTCGGTTTGGTCATCGCCGATGTAATAAAAATCGGGGTATTGATGCGCACTTTTCGCTTGCCGGTTCAGACTAATCAACATCGCGGCACACTGTATCCTCTGCTGATGGGTATCGCTTTCGCCGCTGGTTGGACGCCGTGCGTCGGCCCGGTCTTGGCGGCTATCCTGCTGTTGGCGGGAGAATCCGGCTCGGCAGCAATCGGCGCATTTTATCTTCTGATTTACAGTATCGGTTTGACCTTGCCGTTTCTACTTACCGGTTATTTTATCGGCCGGTCGCAAAAAATTATCCACGCCCTTTCGCCGCACTTGGGTTGGATTAAATACGTTACCGCGGCAATCGTTATAATGCTCGGTTTGTTACTAATTTCTGGCAACCTCGGCCGGTTGCTTAGCTACTTCTATTTCTTACGTCCCCCGGCGATGTAACTAGACATTAAACAAAAACTCGATCACATCGCCGTCTTGAACCACGTAATCCCTGCCTTCGCTGCGTAGTTTGCCCGCTTCTTTGATCGCTTTCTCGCTACCGAGTTTTTTGAGCTCGTCAAACCGGTAGACTTGGGCGCGGATGAAACCTTTCTCAAAATCAGTATGAATTTTACCTGCCGCTTGCGGCGCCTTGGCGGAGCGCGCTAACGTCCAAGCGCGGGATTCCTTCGGTCCGGCTGTGAAAAAAGTTATCAGCCCCAGCAGTTCGTAACCGGTTTTAATAACTTCATCGAGGCCAGAAGCAAGGCCGAGCTCCTGACGATATTGCGTCTGTTCGCTCTTGGGTAGCTTAACTACCTCCAGTTCCGCTTTAATGTTGATGACGACAACCTCGGCGCCTTCAGAAATGGCCTGACTTTCGATGGTTGAAATGTCGGCGTTATCGCCAGAAACATTGGCGAGATACAACATGGGTTTAGCGGTCAAAAATTGATAATGCTTGAGCTGACGAGACAATACCGGATCTTTCCGAAGCGGTTTCTCAGCACTCAACAATTTTATTGCTTGCTCCAGAAGCCGTACGTCATTTATGACGTACGGCTTAGAGAATTTCTTTCCCAGAGTTTCAATCAATTTACTGGCTTGTTCAAGGTCGGTCAGCAGTAATTCGGTGTTGATGGTGGCGATGTCATTGTCCGGATCGATTCTGCCATGAACGTGGCTGACAAGCTCGTCTTCAAAAACTCGAACCACCTCGACAATGGCATCAACAGAGCGAATGTGGCTCAAAAACTTATTGCCCAGTCCTTCGCCTGCGGATGCGCCTTTGACGAGTCCGGCGATATCGACAAACTTAATTGTCGCCGGAACGATTTTGGCCGAATTAAATGCTTCGCCTAAAAATTCTAGCCGCTCGTCGGGCACGGCAACTGTGCCGACGTTCGGCTCGATAGTGGTAAACGGAAAATTCCCCACCTTCGCTGAACCTTCCTCTTTTGCTAAAACGGCGGCGGAACAAGTAAGGGCATTAAATAACGACGATTTGCCGACGTTTGGCAACCCGACTATACCTAATTCGAGCATTTATCAGTGGCCCGAGCGCAACTATTAACTGCCCTAATTTCCATAAACGTCATTCTACAGGTAAATGTGCCCTTCTTGACAGGGCTGATTTTCGTGCCTAAATAGTCTTGTAGTAACTAACAAGAAAGGAGCACGTGGCAAAATACATCATTTCGGCAATAATTCTCGCCTTTGGACTTTATTTAATAGTTCCTGACAGGGATTTATGTAAATCCGGCAGCGAAGTAGTTGAGTTAGCCGAGCGCTGTGAGATTTCCTACGAGGGCATTGATGGCAAGACCGCGCTCGAGATTCTAAAGGAGAATCATCAGGTCGAAACCAATTCTTTCGGTGAGTTCGGCGAGTTCGTTAAATCAATTAACGGAATTGACCCCAGCCCGACGCATTTTTGGGCGTTTTATCTTAACGGCCAGCCATCTCAGGTTGGCGCCGGCGCCTACCAAACACAAACGGGCGATTCAATCACTTGGAAACTAGAAAAAATCCAGTAAAGCTTGACAGTAAATTCCGGATTTGAAACCCTGAAAGGGTGGATGGACGATATTTCCAAGTCGCAGCAAACCCGCGCTGTTAATCAGCCAAGCCAAGCTATGCCGCCGCAAAAGAGCGGCTCCAAGGCATGGGCTTGGGTTTTGGGGTTATTGGCTGTTGCGGCGCTGGTGTTGGTTGCTTGGTGGTTATATGTTTACGGATCTGGCCTCAAAACCGAGACCCAAGAAAGCACAGACCAAACTCAAACAACTCAACCAACCGACCCTGTCTCAACCATTGAGAGCGATATAGACCAAACACTGACCGTAATCGATCAAGAGCTTAAGCAAATTGACGAGGATATAGAATCAAATGATGATCAAACTCCTGATATTTAGCTCGCTACTAGCTTTCGTCTTACCGCAAGGCGCCCTAGCTCAAACGGGCAGCGGTGACTCAAGCAGAAGAGAAGCCAGACAAATCGAACGCCAAGACGCGCGCGAGAGCGCCCAGAAAGCTCTTGAGGAATATCGAGCCGCTCGCGAAGAGCTAAAGTTGGCAGCGCTAAAAAAATACGCCGAGGAAGTTATTAATCGGCGAATCAAACTTCTGCAGAGCTACAAATCTCGCGTTAGAAGTGCAAGCAGTTGCAGTAATCATCAAGCTATAACCGATCAGCTAAATAATTTTATCGACGCGGCTGTTTTAAGATTAGAGGCGCTAAAAGCGAAGCTGCCTAACGCCACCACTATTGATGATTTGCGCCAAATAATTAAAGACGCCCTTGAGGGTCAGAAGGTTTTCGGCACGATCGCTCCGGCTATAAACGGGGCTTGTCTGTCACAGCGACTAATCAACTTGATTGACGGCCGCTTGCAAGAGGCGATCGATAAGCTGAAAGAGGCAGATCTTGACACCTCTGGCGTTGAGACTTTAGCCGGTAAAGCGAAGGCCTTAGCCGAGCAGGCCTATACTAGTTATACAGCAATAATCAGCTCTCCAGCCGATTCCACTCGGGACGATTTTACCCAAGCCAAAAATACTCTTGGGCAAGCTAGAGCCAAGCTACAGGAACTCCGCCGAGCTATAAGCGCGCTAATCGCCGAGTACCGCCAGAGCCAGAGCTCAGCAACCGATTCGGCAGCTGGCCCCTAGTCTTTTAACTGGGTTTATTTCCCCTTAAGCTCTCGCCTAGCTTCTCTGTCTAAATCTTGCTCTCTTTTGAGGTCGCGTTTGTCGTGTTTCTTTCTGTGCACGCCAAGGCCGATTTTAAGCTTCGCTACCCCTCGCTTCAGATAAAGTTCTAGCGGCAGTAAGGCGTATCCTTTAGCGGAAACTTTGCCGGAGAGCTTTTCAATTTCATCTCGGTGCAACAGTAGTTTCTTTGACCGAATTTTATCTCCCTCTAAATTAAAATTACCTCCGAGCCACCAAAGCTCCACTTGACCGGATTGACCAACCAACGGCCGAATATAACTACCGCTGATGTTGACTCGATGCGCCCGAACAGCTTTAATTTCCGGGCCACTCAAAACTATCCCCGCTTCAACATCATCGAGGATTTTATAATCGAAATAAGCTTTTTTGTTAGCCGCAATCGGTTTCATTGTGCTCACCAATAAGTATACACAGCCATATACGCCTTGAAAGCACTCAGCCGCCCACCCGGACAGACCCGAGCAATTGCGTCTTGATACTGGTAAAATGTCGCCATGGGAATAAATGACTTAATCCATAAAGAGTCTCGCCGCCAGAAACAAACAATCAACTTAATTGCCTCAGAAAATTACCCTTCGGAGGCGGTTAAGCGGGCGCTGGCGAGTGATTTTACCGCCAAATACGCCGAGGGCTACCCGGGAAGACGCTATTACGCTGGCAATGCAGTGGCTGACGAACTTGAAGAGACTGTCAAAGAGCTCGCTCAAAAAGTGTTCCGAACAGACTATCACGTCAACGTCCAGCCCTATTCCGGATCAATTGCCAATTTAGCCGCTTATTTTGCCTTGCTTGAGGTGGGCGAGACGTTTATGGGACTTGAGCTTTCCCACGGAGGACACCTAACCCACGGTCATCCGGTAACCATATCAGGCCGTTTGTATAAAAGGGTGCCGTATTTCGTTGATAAAAAAACTGAGCAGCTCGATTACGGGGTGATCCGAACTCTTGCCAAGGAGCATCGGCCAAAGCTAATTATCTCCGGCGCCTCCGCTTACAGCCGAGAAATTGACTTTGGCCAAATCTCCCAAATCGCTCATGAGGTCGGGGCGTATCACTTAGCTGACATCTCACATATATCCGGGCTGATTGCTTCGAATTTACACAACTCCCCCTTTGGCAATGCTGACGTTGTGATGACAACAACACACAAGCTTTTGCGCGGACCGCGCGGCGCCGTTCTCTTTTGCAAGAGTGAATTGGCCAAACAAATTGACAGAGCGGTTTTCCCGGGTATTCAAGGAGGGCCTCATCTAAACAATATCGCCGCAGTAGGCGTATGTTTGGAGGAAGCGCTAAGCCCGAACTACAGGGCCTACTGCCAGAGTGTGAAGGAAAATGCCAACGCCTTAGCGGAAGAGCTCAAAGCCCGCGGCTTTCGAGTTGTGTCTGACGGCACAGATAATCACTTGTTCCTGATTGATCTTCGGCCTTTGAAAATCAGCGGTCAGACCGCTCAAGATCGTCTTGAGAGAGCCGGTATTATCGTTAATAAAAACGCCATCCCCTACGATGAAGCGCCACCCCAAAACCCATCCGGCCTAAGAATCGGCACACCGGCTATTACAACCAGAGGAGCAAAGCCCTCTGAGATGCCAGTATTAGCAGAGAAGTTCTATCAACTGCTAACTACTTAGCTCTATCGACAGATCGTCAGGCGCCCTATTTATTTTTAAACTTTTAGGGGGAAAGCCCTCTTTGGCAACGGTTAGGATATAACTGCCGGGTTTGGCCAACAGCAGAAATCGACCCCGAGCGTCAGTAATTGTTGACTGAACGAACGTCCGCGGGCCGGTGGTTCTCTCGCTTGTTAGCTGGACAACCGCAGACGCAACCGGCTGCCCCTGGCTGTCCTTGACGACTCCCCAACCACGCCGGCGACCGATAAGGCCTAGCCGAAGCGACAATGCAATTAGATAAAGTCCGATCAGAAATGCCGAGAGCAAATCAGCCGTTGAAGCGAAAGCTGCTACTGCTAGAAACGTACCGATAATCAATACCGGCCACTGGATAACATCGAGCCAGCTGATGAACTTAATCAGTCGGGCGACCCTAAACAGCCGACGCTGATTCTTCTCATTTGGCTTAACGCTGATATCCGAGACAATTGGGCCAACAAGCGGTGTCTTAACTTCAATGACGCGGCTCTCATATTTTTCATAAAGAGGATTATCGATAGCGAGTTTATAAATTCCTGCCCTCGGCGCCAGAAAGCCAAACTGACCAGATTCGTCAGTCATAATGCGATCAACTCTCTTGGTGGTCTCAGCGTCAATCAAGTTGACAAAAACCCCGGGGACTGGAGCGGCCGTTGCTTCATCAATGACCTGACCCCACCGGTGGCGGCGCTTCCGAGGCAGATAAACCAAGAACAGATAGTGGAACAGCGGTATATTTTGTAAAAGCCCGACTGATATAAAAGAGACGGCCGGGGTACTAACAAGCAAATTCGCCGCTAGCGTTGCCGCTCCTACCGCTAGGCCAGCTCTTTTGCCTGAATCGCTAGAAAGCGATTGAGCTAAGGCGCGAGCGGCTTCGGTAAATGGGTTCGGGGAGGGTTGGGCTGTTTGACTTGGTAGGCTGGGTGCCGCTGGTGCTTGAGAGAGGGAGGGTAGGATACTTAATTCAGCGGAGCGGCTGCTAACGGTGCCGCTTGAAGCGGTTAAAACCAGCCCGCCTGCTTGATGGGCGATAATATAGAGCGTCGCATCTGACGTTGATTGATCTAAGGTGTAGCTGCTGGTTGTCCTGCTGTAGGTTTGATCTGAAAAGGTCTCTATAACTGAGCTTCCGGAGATGCCTAGCACGGCAGGACTAGGTGAAATAATGGAGGTTGGATCCGGTTTATCAAGAGAGTAGGCGGGGTTCCCGAAAGCGTCCAGACCCCTTACTGTGGCTTGCCACTTCTGACCAACACGGGGACTACTTGCCGGTAAGATTATCTCAAACTGACTTAGCTCTGCAGAGAGAACTTTGAGGGTTGCCTTAGAAGTTACCAGACTGCCTACCTCAGAGGCCCTAATCTCGGCAGCTTGATCTCGGCGCCGAAGTACAACCTTAAAAGCTCTCACCCCACCATCAGTGGCGGTAAAGGCGTAATTACCGGGTAGTGTCGCTCTAGAGTCGCTTGAGCCAAACGAAACCGTGCCGGTATAGCTGTTGACGGTGTTGCCGAAAGAATCTTTAGCGCTTAGGGTGAAGCTGAATTCATCACCAGCAACGACTGTTTGCGGCTGGCCGGTAAAACTAAAGCTATTGAGCGAACCGGCCGCAACGGTAATATTTACGGTGTCTTTGGCCAACTCGTTAACTGCCCCCGGCTCAATAGCGCTAATAGACTGACTCCCTGCTGACTTAAGGGTAAACTGGCCGTTAAATGTCTTAACACCTTGATCGCCAGCAGAAAAAGCATATGCATCGGGCATCGATGACTTGGCGTCAGTAGAGCTAAAACCGACCAAGCCCTCAAAGCTCGTGACGGTATTATTGTAGGCGTCTTTGGCGCTCACCGTCGCCGAAAAAGCGTTACCGGCCGTAACGGCGGATGGTTGATTGGTAATTTTGAACTTACTAAACGCGGCATGAGTAACAACGATGTTGGTCAACGCACCTTTGTTAGCGCTATCATCTTCGGCTGTTATTGATTGCGTCCCGGCTGTTTTTAAGACAAAGCCAGATACCGTCCCCTCTCCCGCTTGACTGGCACCAAATTGGACCGCCGAGGGCAAAGTAGCTTGTGGATCGCTGGAAGTGAATGAAATCGTACCGCCGTAACCGTAGTTTCTGTTGTTGGCCGCGTCGCGGGCGGTAATCGTTATCGAGCCGCTCTGGCCAGCTGTTCTGGGGGTTGTTAGACCGGTTAGCAGAAGATGATCAACGCTAGAGACGGATTGATTACTACCGTCCTCACACGAGCCGGAACCGGTGCCCTTGGCCACGGAAACCGTTCCGTTGAAGGTTTGACTCAGATAGTGTCGGCTTAGTCGCCCGCCGCCGCCGCAACCGCCGCCGTTAAGCCCGTTGCCACCGCCAACGGTTAGTGTGCCGTTGCCAGCGAGCGTTGGGGCGGCCAGAAATACACCACCGCCCGAACCGGCGCCTCCACTATTAAAGTTAACTCCCTGAGAATCATTGCCTTTAGCGCTAATCGTGCCGCTAACCGTTAAAGTGCCGCCGGCTATTAACTCAACGGCGCCACCACCGGAGCCACCCTCATCACCACCGCCACCACCGCCTGAGCCAAGATCAGACGGCTTAACGGCCGAGCCGTAGGTGCCACCGCCCGGAGTTGCGTCAGCTCCAGCGCCACCAGCGCCGCCGTAACCGCCGCCGCCGCCGTTAGTTAAACCACCGGTTCCCGCGCCCGGACCGTTACCGTTGGTACTAATCGCCCCGCCAGCAAACCCTTTACCGTCAAGGTTTATGGTGCCGGTAACCGTAATATCACCGCTGGAGCGTAAAATTAGCGAATAAAGGTGGGTGGCTTGGTGGGTGTCATGAGTTAAAGTACCAGAACCAACGGTAACTGAAGTGAACGCCGGGGGGCTCGTAACGTTATAAGGAATATTAATAGAGTTAGTGCCGGTCTGAACTGTCAGGCTGGTTCCGCTCCATTTGCTCGATGCGCCTGCCAAGGTTAGGACAGCGTTATTTTCAAGCGCGGTTGCCCCTCCGTTGAACACGGTATTACTTCCAATCTGAACGTTTGCCCTATCTTTAACAGTGAGAGCAGAATAAGAATAAGAGGTGTTATTTAATGGCGTTATCGGCGTGACGGTAGAATAAGAACTGTCGTTTGCGATCGTTAAGCCGCCGGTGGTTGAAATTGTACCGGCACCGCCCGGGACGCTACTTGAACCGCCCTTTGCCTCAACCGTCACTGTGATTGATGGGGTTGTGTAAGTTAGGCGAATCCTGCCGCCGGCGCCAGCCGGAGAGCCATTTGCGCCCGCTCCACCGGAAGAACTAATAGTGCCGCCGCCGTCAATTCCTGATGATTGCAAGAAGATGCTGCCGCCCGAGCCGCCGCCACCGGCAACGCCAGCCCCTCCAGAACCAGCAGCGCCATTAGCAGAAATGGTTCCTTTTACGGTAGCTGTTTGTCCGACTGTTAGTCTTATGGCACCGCCGCCAGCGCCGCCGGCGCCTGACGAACCGCCGCCGCCGCCCGAGCCGAGAGCCACCGGTGCGTCGATCTGACCGTAGGCAACGCCACCCGCGCCGCCGCCTGAGGCCTGAGCGCCGTTACCGCCGTGTCCGGCGGAACCGCCGAAACCGCTTAGCGATCCTTTCCCCGAGCCGGAACCGCTCCCTTCGGATCCCGCTAAACCACCCGCGTAGCCGTTGCCGTTGGCGCTGATTGAACTACCGAGTCCGACAGTCAAGTTATTGGTAATATTAATTGTCACCCCCAACCCGTTAAGAGTATCGCCCTTGGCATCAATAAACCCTTCATCACCGAGCGAGTCGGTACCGACAGTTAAGCTCCCCAGATCGGCCGTTATCCCCCCGTTGATAGTTAATGTGGCGCCGGCGCGAACGGTCACGTCACCGTGACACTGATTGGTTGACCACGTTGTGTTGACGGTGATCTCAACCGTATCGACACAACCGTTGGCTAAGGCAACTGAAACCGAGTTGTAAAAATAATTAAACAAGGCAAATACGGCGACTACCAAGAGAAAACCGTGAGTGATACTTGAGAAAACCTGAGCGTGCCACCACGCATAAAGTCGGGAGCGCAATCGCAACCAGTCGTGCAGCGGCGTAAATATAGGAAACAAAGTACGAGTTGCTCGTTGGCGCAGCCAGAGATAATACTCCCTCTCCGGCAAATCAACCACTTTACGGTAAGCAACGGCGCTGGCGATCATCACAACCCCTAAAATTATGCTGAAGACGGACAAAATTAGTGTTAGATTATTACTGGCCCAAAGTTTTAGCTGATACCAATTAAAGTCCCAACCGAGTTGGTAGTGGGCCCTGAGAATAAAGGCCGAGACAATTAAAATAGCGACACCGGTATAAAATGTTAACGGGTAATAGGCAAGAACCCTTTTGAAATTGGCCCAAAACCCAGCTACTGACATCCTGAACTCCTCCCGTCCATCTTCATATTAAGCGTAGCACAGGGTGTCCGTTTGAACAGAGGGGCTCTGGTGGGCTAGAATCCAATAGATGGCTAAAAGCGCCTACCAAGATAGTCAGCTCTACAAAATACGTCACAGCGCCGCCCACCTTTTAGCGATGGCGGCCCTAGAGTATGACCCCAAAGTAAAGCTAACCATCGGACCACCTATCGAAGACGGTTTTTACTACGATTTTGAGTTTTCCAAACCCTTCTCTGACGAGCAGCTGGAGAAGTTCGAAAATAGGATCAATCAGCTTATCGAGCAAGACCTGCCAGTTAAGAAAAAACTGGTTAACAGGAAAGAAGCTATTAAAACCGCTCAATCGGCAGGACAAGAGTACAAAGTAGAACTTATGCGAGAAATAGAAGACGACAAGCTGAGCTTTTACGGTATCGGTGATTTTTGGGATCTTTGCCGCGGGCCGCACGTTAAGTCCACTGGTGAGATAAAAGCGGTTAAATTGCTCTCTGTTGCTGGCGCTTACTGGCGGGGCAATGAAGCTAACAAGATGCTGACCCGGATTTACGGCACCGCATTTGGGTCTAAAAAAGAGCTGGCCAACCACTTGAAACAGTTGGAACTGGCTAAAACAAGAGATCATCGGAAACTCGGAAAAGAGCTAGGAATTTTCACAATTATCCCTGAAATAGGCAGCGGGCTTCCTGTTTGGCTACCCAAAGGCGCGACAATCTACCGCTTACTAATCGATTACATCCGTTCGCTGGAGATCGCAGGCGGCTATCAGCACGTCATAACCAACGAGTTGGGCAAGATAGAGCTGTACAAAACTTCCGGCCACTTGGATCATTACCGCGACTCAATGTATCCGCCCATTCATTTGGAGGACGAAACTTTTATTCTCCGGCCGATGAACTGCCCTCATCATATTCAAATCTACCGCAATGCAATCAGGTCGTATCGGGATTTGCCGTACCGCCTAGCTGAGTTTGGCGAGGTTTTTAGATTGGAAAAATCGGGCGAGCTGTTTGGTCTTCAAAGAGTAAGGGCGTTCAACATCAACGACGCCCACATATTTACCTCGGAAGACCAAATCGTCGACGAGGTCTCAGACATACTAAAGATGATTAAATCGGTTTACAGAAAGCTTAATTTGAAGGATTACTGGTTCCAGCTATCGCTACGCGGGCAAGGTAAAAAGGATAAATACGGCGGCGCCGACGAATCATGGCGAAGATCAGAGCAATACCTGAAAATTGCTCTGAAGCAAGTCGGAGTTGATTTCGAAGAGGTTGAGGACGAGGCCGCTTTTTACGGACCTAAAATTGACGTCCAAATGGAAAACATCCACGGCAAAGAGGAAACTATCTCAACCATCCAAGTTGATTTTTACTTGCCGGAGAGATTTGGCTTAGAGTTCATTGATAAAACAGGTCAGCCAACTCGTCCGGTGATGATTCACAGGGCTATCCTCGGCTCGATGGAGCGATTCATCGGCATCTATTTGGAGAAAACAGGCGGCGAGTTACCTTTCTGGCTTTCGCCGGTTCAAGCCAAAATCATCTCCCTCTCCGAAAAATCCGCCGCTTATGCCAAGAAAGTAGCAGCCGAGCTTAGTAACTCAGGTATTAGGGTCGAACTCGACCTTAGCGACTCAATGCTCGGCAAGAAAATTCGCCAAGGAGAATTAGAGAAAATACCTTTCCTTTTGGTAATCGGACAAAAAGAGGAACAATCTTCCACCGTAACAATCCGCTCGCGGACCAGCGCCAAACAGGAAACCGCCAAGCTGGACTCACTGGCCGAGACTTTGGAAAAGATTGCGAAATAGCCAAGTAACTGTGAGCGGGCCGATCGCTCCCCTTTTTGGAGTTACAGCCTTGACCAGCGGTTCGATTTTATCAACATCGACATCCTTGCCGGAACCATCAATTACGATCATCTCCCGATGAACCATTTCCGGTGTAACTAAGCCCTCAACGCCGGAGGCGGCAATCAACAGGTCATGCTCCTTGATAAAACTGGTTTTTTTCTGGGCTGAGTCGGTGATTTGGCTAAACTCCCAACACCTCTCGCGAAATAATTCAGCCAGCGGCGATCCGACCAGCCGACCAGCTCCTATGATAGCGGTACGCATGTTTGATGGGTCAATATTATGGTAGGTCAAAAGGTCAATGATGCCCGAAGGGGCTGGGGCGGGATAAGGGCTGTTCGGCTTGAGACTGTCTATATCTTTTTCGGCACCGATTTGGGCGATTAGTGATTCCAGATCAATGGTTTTAGGCAGTGGAAGTTGAATGACTATTCCGTGTACGTCGCGCCTTCTGTTGAGACCTTGGATCAGCGCTAAGAGTTGATCGGTTGTTGAACTAACAAAGTGGTGCGAAAAAAAAGCACAATCTAACTTTTTGGCTCTAGATTGCTTAGCCCTAATAAAGCTGGCTGTTTCAGCGTCTTCGCCAACCCATATTATCGCCAGAGCCGGTTTGACCTTGAGTTGTTGCCGTTTGGCGGCCAAGTCATGGTTGTGGGCCGCAATTAGCTCAGTTGCCCCCAGCTGCATCGGCGGCGGCTTGCTTTGCCTGATCAATTATCTCCTGCCACTGCTCTTGGGTACGGACGCCGGTAACCATTTCACCGTTGACAAAGAAAGTTGGTGTTTGATTGACCTTGAGCGCGTTGCCGTGGGAGCGTCCGGCATCCACCCTTGCTTTGACGGCGCTGGAGTTGTAATCCGTTTTGAATTGTTCGGCGTTGAGCTCAAGCTCTTGGGCGAAAGCGGCAAAGGTTTCAGCGGGATCAGTCAAACCCGACCAGCTCTCCTGTCTGGTAAACAGCAGATCATGCATCTCCCAAAACTTGCCCTGTAGTGCCGCGGCCTCGGCCGCCCACCCGGCTGGCTCTGCGTTGGGGTGTGAGGGCAGCGGAAAATGAATGTAAGCTAATCGGACGGAATCAGTATTGGCCTCGATGGCCGCTTTTAGCGGCGCGGACGCGGCGGCACAAGCCGGACACTGAAAATCACCAAACTCGACTATTGTCACCTGATTTGTCTCACCCCTTATTTGCGCCAAAGCCAAATCCGGCTCGCTTGGCGCTGGTTTGGTTTTGGTAAAAACAACTATTCCCGCCACTGCCAAAACGGCCGCAAGGACAACACCAATAAAAAACTTGGTTTCGCCGTTCATCTGTGTTTAGTGAACACCAAAATGTTAATTAGCACAACTAAGCCAAGGGAAGCTAGGCACCATGTACAGTAGGCACCGATCAAATAACGCGAGACCCAAAACAGATATAAGCTAAAAGCTAATCCAGAAAGCGCAAATAATTTAAGAATATAACTCGACACACTGCGGTTAATGTAAGTGCCGAAAATTAACCCCAGAACAACCAAGTACCAAGCTACCCCGTAAGCCGAAACGGGGACACCAAACATCGTTGCGTATTGGCTACCAAGGACTTTTTCACAGCCACCGCCGATTGAGCAAACAACAGATGACGGATCGGCGACTTTCAAGGTAAGATAGCTGGAGACCACAACTCCGGCTGAGGCAAGGACAACTAACAGCCGACTACGCCGAAGGTTTTTAGCGCCCAGTTGCGGTTGGTTGTAGCGATCGCGACGAATTCGGCCAGTCATTTAGTGCAATTATACAACCAAATCCGAACCTATTTTGAACGGAACTGACTCGCTCCGCCCCGCCGCCGCTCGCTAACGCTCGCCACCAAAGCCCGCAAAAATTTCTCTTTTTTATTTCAGGGCGCGCGCAAAAAATTCTTTTTCAATTAAGGAATGAGATTTTTGCGGGCTTTGGTCTGCGCTGACGCAAGGACGAGCCGCT